>OUNM010748406.1_pt1 | contig 30374 bp, 31 predicted proteins | sample 1769961 | NCBI WGS metagenome assembly OUNM01 (sample SAMEA3914820, study PRJEB12502) | metagenome | biome: forest; material: soil | place: USA | collected 2012-03-12 | depth 0.3 m | reverse complement strand
TCGGAACTCTCCCTCGGGGACGGAAAGCCCATCCTAGCTCCCGCAAGCCGGTGAAACCAAGCCGCCTCGCGGCGGAGCTGCAGATCAACCTCGCGCCGCGGAGCCGGGGTCAGGGACGGTTCAGGTTCGTGACGTTGGCGCGCCGGTTGCGGCGGGCGACCGCGCCGGGGACCTCGATCGAGCGGGAGACGTCCTGCAGCTCGGCGATGTTGCTCGCCGGCATGCGCACGACGTCGCCGCTCGCGATCGCCACCGCGGCGATGCCGAGCCGGCGAATGGAACGGGACAGGTGGCTGGCAACCAGGATGGCCAGCACGAGGCTGAGCAGCGTCATGACGATGCCGAGCCCGGTCATCATCAGCGCCGTCTTCCATAGCGGCGCATTCACGACCGAGGTCGGCACGGCGACGCCGACCACCCAGCCGGCGGTCGCCGATCGCTCGAACGAATTCTTGACGCTGACGCCGCTGCGGTCGACCACGTCGAACAGCCCGGATGTCTTGCCGCCGCCCACCGCCGCCACCATCGGCGGCTGGGCCACGACGCCCACGTACGTTTCCGGCAGCGTGTCGCGGGCCAGCAGGATGGCGTTGCGATCGACGATGCCCGCATGCCAGCCCTCGCGCAGTCCCGCCTCGAACAGCAGACGCTGCAGGCGCTGCGGATGAAGCCCGCCGGCCAGCATCGCCACGACCTTGCCGTCCTCCATGAAAGGCACCGACACGAAATAAAGACCGGGCTTGTCGGCGGCATCCGGGATCAGGTTGGAAACGAAGAACCTGGCGCCCGCCTTGATCTCGGCGAGGCCGACGCTGGTCGCCGGCACGTGGTGGGCCGCGCCGGCCGATCCGGGTGTCGGCGTCCCGTCGAGATCGTAGACGATCAGCGACTGGAAGCCCCGGGCGCTTGCCTGGGCGGAGACGCGCGCGATGACATCGGGCCGGCTCTGTCGCAATCCCTGCGCGCTGGTGGCGATGCCGCCCAGAAAGCCCGCCGTCTGGTCGATCTCGCGGTCGATCAGGATCTTGATGTTGTTGGCGACGTCGAGACGCTGCGCCTCGATGGTACGGCGCGCGGCCGTTCCGTAGTCCCACGCGATGATCGTGACCAGCGCGAGCATCGGCAGCATGATCACGGCGATCAGCAGCACCATATAGCCGGTAAGTGAAAACCCGCCTTTCCGCGGCTCGTCGTGCAGCGATGGATAGAAGACCGGCGGCACTACGACGCGCTTGTGATATTGGCGCGCCGGCTGCGGCGCGCGACAGCGCCCGTTACTTCAATCGAACGCGAGACGTCCTGCAGCTCGGCGATGTTGCTCGCCGGCATGCGCACGACGTCGCCGCTCGCGATCGCCACCGCGGCGATGCCGAGCCGCTGAATGGCGCGCGACAGGTGGCTGGCGACCAGGAAGGCCAGCAGCAGGCTCACCAGGGTGAGCACGACGCCGATCACCGTCATCGTGAGTGCGGTGTGCCAGAGCGGCGCATCGACGATCACGGTCGGCACCGCGACCGAGGTGCTCCAGCCGGAGGTCAACGAACGCTCGTAGGCGTTCTTCACGTTGATGCCATCGCGATCGATGTTCTGGTACAGGCCGGCATTGGCGGTGCCGCGCGCGAAATCGTACATCGGCCGTTGCGCGGGCACGCCCACGAAGGTCTCTGGATTCTTGCTGCGGGCCAGGAGGATGCCTTCACGGTCGGTGATGCCCGCCGACCAGCCCTGCCGTGCCGTCAGCCCCGCCTCCTCGAACAGCTTTTGCAGGCGGCTGACCGGCAGTCCGCCCGTCAGCATCCCCACGAGCTGGCCGTCGGCGAACGTCGGCACCGACACAAAATAGAGGCCGGGCTTTTCGCCCGTGTTCGAGATCAGGTTGGAGACGAAGACCTTGCGTCCGGCCTTGATCTCGGCCAGCCCGACGCTTTCGGCCGGTATCGCCGGCGCCACGGCCGCCGACGCGAGCGTCTGCGCGCCCGAAAGGTCGTAGACGGCAAGCGAGCGGAAGCCGCGCTCGCGCGCCATCTTGGTGACGCGCTCGACGACGTCCGAGCGGTTGTTGCGCAGGCCCGGCGCGTTGGACAGCCCATCCAGGAAGCCAGCGGTCTGGTCGATCTCGCGATCGATCATGATCTTGATGTTGTTGGCGACGTCGAGGCGCTGGGCCTCGATGGTGCGCTGCGCGGCCTTGCCGTAATCCCAGGCGATGATCGCGACCAGGGTCAACATCGGCAGCATGATCGCGGCGATCAGCAGCATCATGTAGCCGCGAATCGACAACGCGCTCTGCGGTACCCGATCTCTCAGCAAAGATGGATAGAAGACTGGAGCCATTGACGACATTGCATCGACCGCAAGGGCCGACGCTCCCACACACAAAAATCCCAACCGCTAACTTCGCACATTGAGACTGCAACGAAAAGACGGCAATCGACCTGCGTCGCATCGATTTTCCCTCTTTTATGACGGGTCCGTCATCTCGACAGGGCGGTTCACGCCTCGTCAGGGCGGTTCGCTCAGTGGCGCGCCAAGAGCATCAGGAAGACCACGCCGCCGATGGCGCCCGCGATCGCGTACAGGACGGTGATCACGAGCCGCCATAACTTGCGCCGCCGCCGAAGCGCACGATCGTACTGCCGCCGCGTCAAGCCGTCCGGCGGGTCGCCTGCCACATACGTGCGTCGGTAGATCGGCTTGGTTGCACGACGCCAGCCGATATAGCCGGCGACGACGCCGAACAGCGTCATCGTCGAAACCAGTATCGGATTCAAAATGAACGACCCCAAATTTCCCCGCCCAGACCCTAGAGGCATCTTGGCAGCGCACAATGTCAAAGACTGCTAAACGCTGCTAAATCACTCGTAATTGCATCGTCGAAGCAATATTTGCGGCGCCGGGAGAATCACAGAATCTTCTCAATTGCTGCCTTGTTCCCGTCATCCGAAGGGTGCCTGATTACCCTGTCAGAGCAGGAGGTCGACATGGAACGCGGATTGCTCGCCCCGCTCAGTCCCAACGAAGAGAGTGCGTTGCGTCGTGTCGCCCACGGCATCTCGAAGCCGAAGCATCTGCGCGATGCTTCCGTCGAGCGTCTGAAGTTGCTCGCGCTCGTGGAAGAGCAGAACGGCCGCATTCGCCTCACCCAGCTCGGCGCGCAGCGGGTTGCCGACGGCAAGAGTTCGAACGCGGCTGCCTGAGCAAGCATGCCGGTTCACTGGACGATCTCGCATTCCGCCCGGCTCGTGGTTGCGGTGACCAAGGGTGATGTGTCGTCGTCCGACATCGAGAAGTATTTCGCCGGCATCACCGCCGATGGCGCAATGGCCTACGCCAAGATATTCGAGATCACTCACACGCCGCAGGCGCTGAGCGCAGAGAGCCTGAAGGCGCTCGGCCAGCGTGTCGTGTTCTATGCACAGCACGGCCAGATCGGCCCGCTCGCAATCGTGGCCGCATCGGACGAAAGCTTCGCCCAGGCGTCGATCTTCGCCGCGGCCGCCAAGGTCGACCGGCCGCTCATGATCTTCCGCGAACTGCACGCCGCGCGTCAGTGGATCGAGACGCAGAAGTCCGCCACCGCGGCCTGACGGTATCGTGAGGAGAACCCGCGAAGGGATGGGCTAGTCTCGGTCCGTCCTGCAACGGAGAACCCGCATGCGCGCCGTATCAGTCTTTCTTCTGGCCCTCGCGATTGCCCTGCCCGCTTCTGCGCAGACGGTGGAGCGCCTCTACATCATGGATTGCGGGAACAATGCCGCGACCGACCAGGCACGCTGGTCGCCCGGGGTCAATGTCGGCAAGCCGCTCGAGCTCTCCGACAATTGCTATCTCATCAAGCACGGCGCGCAGTGGCTGCTGTGGGACACCGGCTATCCCGACGAGATCGCCGACAAGCCGCTCACCAATCCGATCGGCACCGCGACGCGCGCCAAGAAGCTCGCCGCGCAACTGGCGGAGCTGAACGTGAAGCCCGCCGACGTCACCTTCGTCGCCGTCTCGCACACCCACGGCGACCACGTCGGCAACGTCGACATGTTCCCGACCTCGACCTTGCTGATCCAGAAGGCCGAGGTCGACTGGGCCTTCGCCGAGGGCAAGCCCGCGCCCTTCAAGAAGGACCGGCCGATGAAGCAGCTCACGGGCGATACAGACGTGTTCGGCGATGCAAGCGCCACGATCCTCTCGACGCCCGGCCACACGCCGGGCCACCAGTCGCTGCTGGTCCACCTGCCGAAGACCGGCTGGGTCGTGCTGACCGGCGATGCCGCGCACTTCAAGGACAACTGGGACAACGATCGCGTGCCGTCGATGAACACCAGCGCCGACCAGACGCACGCCTCGCACGCTAAACTCGTGAAGGTGCTGGCCGACAAGAAGGCGCAGCTCTGGATCAACCACGACCTGCCGACCAGCCGGGGCCAGAAGCACTCGCCCCAGTTCTACGACTGAGGCGCCGCGCCGACGGACTGCGGGGTGCCATGCCGATCCGACTGACGATCTCTCATCCCGACCGGATGATCGTCGGCGTCGCCACCGACCTGGTGACGCTGTTCGATCTCGTCGCCCTCTTTCGCGAGGTCGCCGAGTCGAAGACCCTGCACTATCGCAAGCTGATCGACGTCATCTCGGCAGAACCGGCACTATCGCGGGAAGAACTGGCGGCGTTCGGCGAACGGGTGCGCCAGGCGCGGACCGAACGGCCGCGCGGGGCGCTGGCCATCGTAGCCGACTCCAACCGCGGCGAGTTCGCCCGCTTCTTCACGGAATTGCGCAGCGGCACCGACGCGCCGCCGACCAAGGTCTTTCGCAGCATCCACGATGCAAGGCGCTGGCTCGCCGAGCAACCGCTCGATCTTTAGCGAGTCGAGTGGCTGGTTCGGCCGCAACTAACCGCGCCTCCAGTGCAGTTTCCGACGATCGGTCGCGATTTGCTTGAGGCGGCGCCGCGTTGGCCCTATACGGCACTGGCATGCCTATTACATGGACCATCTCCGCCGCCGATCGTCTGGTCAGTGCGCGGGCACAAGGCCTCGTCACTCTCCAGGACGTCGAAGCCCTTCTTGACGACCTCGTCATCAACAACGCGCTGCCCTATCGCAAGCTGTTCGACGGACGCGGCTCGATCGGAAAGTACGACGACAACGACGTGATGGCGATAGCCGCCCGCATCTCGGCGTACAACAACAGCTTCGACCTCACCGGCGCCGCCGCGATCGTCGTGGAGACGCAGCACCATTACGACACGGCTCTGCGCTTCGCCAACATCGCCCCGGCCAAGCGCGCGATCCGCGTGTTCTTCTCGCTCGAGGAAGCGCGCGCCTGGCTCGACACCGATCCAAGGCCCGGCGACTCCGTCTAGCCACCTTTGTCCGCGTCCTCCGCCCCATCGCCCAGCCCCAGCGGCCGGCGCGATCTCATTCTGGCGGCCTGCATGGCCGCGACCTTCATGGCCGCCGTCGAGAACACCATCGTGGCGACGGCAATGCCGACCATCGCCACCGAACTCGGCGACTTCCACCTCTTCAGCTGGGTCTTCTCGGCCTATCTCCTGCCGCAGGCCGTCAGCGTGCCGATCTACGGACGCCTCGCCGATTTCTACGGCCGCCGGCCCGTCTTCTATGCCGGCGCGGGCCTCTTCCTCGCGGGCTCGACCCTGTGCGGCTTCGCCCACGACATGCCGATGCTGATCGCCTTCCGCGTGCTGCAGGGGTTCGGCGCAGGCGCCATCCAGCCGCTCGCCTACACCATCGTGGGCGACATCTACACGCCGACCGAGCGGGCGCGCGTGCAAGGCCTGCTGTCGAGCGTGTTCGGCGTGGCCTCGATCGTGGGCCCCTCGCTCGGCGCCGTGCTGACCCAGCATGTCGGCTGGTCGGCGATCTTCTGGGTCAACCTGCCGATCGGCGCGGCGGCGATCGCCATGCTGACCGCCTTCTACCACGAGAAGCCGCGCCACACGGCGCACAAGATCGACTATGCGGGTGCGGCCCTGCTGACGGTGGGCGGCGGACTGTTGATGCTGGCCCTGGTACAGGGCGCCGCCCTCGCGCCCGGCTGGCTCGCCGCCTGCGTTGCCGTCGGCGCCGCCGCCATGACGGTGCTCGCCTGGCATGAACACCGGATCGCCGAGCCGATGCTGCCGTTCAGGCTGTGGCGCCATCGCATGGTGGCGCTGAGCGGGCTCGGCAGCTTCACCATCGGCGCACTGATGATGGGCGTCGTCGGATTCCTGCCGACCTACGTACAGAGCGCGATGGGACGCAGCGCGCTCGACGGCGGACTGGTGCTGGCCGCCATGACGGTCACCTGGTCGGTGGCGAGCTTCGGCTCCGGCTACCTGATGATCCGCACCAGCTATCGCGCGACGGCGATCGTGGGCGGCCTCGCCCTCCTCGGCGGCAGCCTGGTGCTGCTCGCCATGACACCGCACTCGGGCGTGCTGTGGGCGGCCGCGGGCGCACTGCTGATCGGCCTCGGCATGGGATCGTGCAACACGACCTATCTCGTCTCGGTGCAGGCCGCCGTCGACTGGCAGGACCGCGGCGGCGCCACCTCGTCCAACATGTTCATGCGCATCGTGGGCCAGTCGGTCGGCGCCGCGCTGTTCGGCGCGATGGTCAATATCGGTCTGCAGCTGGGCGCGCCGATGCCCAAGGCGTTGGGCGACATCTACTTCCTGAGCAGCGCCCTGGGCCTGGTGGCGCTGGGCCTTGCCTGGTGCTGGCCGGCCGGAGTCGGGCCCACCCACTCGAAATAGCCATCCCGAATCGGCTGCGATGCAGCAGGAAAGGGCCGGCCTCGCCTTCAAGGTCGATCCCAAGGAAATTGCAGCAATCTTGCGGGACAACAGCAATCGGTGAAATGTATCGGTGCGTGCTTTTGTCATCCTTCCTCAATAATATTGGGGAATGGGAGTGAAGTGCTTGGCGTGTGAGACGCTCCGGCTGACGCGATGACCCCCGTCACGTTCAACGGCACGTTCGGCTGGCTGCATACGCCGCGCGGCGGCGTCGGACGCGTCGCCGTCCTGATCTGCCCGAGCCTGATGCAGGACGCGCTGCTCAGCCACGTCTCGCTGCGCCTGCTGGGCGACAAGCTGGCCGAGGCGGGCTACTGGGCGTTGCGCTTCGACTATCCCGGCACCGGCGACTCCGAGGCCGAAGGCGACATCGAACCGCCCGAGGGCCACTGGCAATCCTGGCTGAACAGCATCGACAGCACGGCCGACTGGCTGCGCGAGACCACCGGCGCGAGCGAGCTCGTGCTCTGCGGCCTGCGCATCGGCGCGACGTTGGCCTCGCTCATTGCTGCCAAGCGCGACGACGTGGCGGGCCTCATCCAGTTCGCCCCCGTCATGCGCGGCAACTCCTACGTGCGCCAACTCCTGGTGCAGGCGCAGCTGCAGACCGGCCAGCCGTTGCCGGCCGGCGAGGACCTGATCTTCTACGAATTCCGCTTCAGCCCGCGCACCCTCGACGAGATGCGCGCCGTCGACCTGCGCAAGGTGGCGCTCCGCTCCGGCCAGAAGGTGGCGCTCCATCCGCGCGCCGACTCCAAGCTGGTCGACGAATGCCTCGAGGCGTGGAAGGCCAAGGGCGTGCAGGTCGTGCGCGGCGCCTGGCCCAAGCTCGAGCCGATGATGCGGCACAACATCATCGAGGAGAACAACCTCGCCGACTTCAGCGACGTCGTGGCGTGGCTCTCGCGCGCCGTGCCGTACGACGCCACCCATCGCGCGGTCGTGCCGAAGCCCGGGCTGGCCGAGCTGCGGCCGGCCGGCTGCATCGAGACGCCGCTGAGCTTCGGCCGGCGTGGCCGCCTGTTCGGCATCCTCTGCCAGCCCGAGAACGCCCGGCCGGACCTCGTCGTCATCACCACCAACTCCGGCCGCGACCCGCGCTACGGATCGTGCCGCCAGTCGGTGACCTTCGCGCGCCAGCTCGCGCGCTCGGGCATCGCCTGCCTGCGCATGGACTTCGCGGGCCTCGGCGACAGCCTGGGGCCGATCGGCAAGGAGCACGAGCTCACGCCGATGTTCGAGTCCGACCGCTTCCCCGACATCAAGGGCGCGATCGACGCGCTCGAGCGGCTGGGCTATCGCCGGTTCGCCGCCCAAGGCCTGTGCGCTGGCGCCTATCATTGCTGGCACGGGGCGCTCGCCGACGTGCGCATCACGGCGCTGATCCTGGTCAACATCCCGCTCTTCGTCCTGCCGGGCCAGGTGGTGATGGACTATCTCACCCGTCGCGGCTCGACCCTCGGCCACTACATCAAGCGCCTGTTCAGCGTCGCGGGGCTGAAGAAGCTGCTGGGCGGCCGCGTCAACGTCCTCAACATCCTGCGCAGCCAGGTCACCGAGGCCAGGATACGCACGACGGCGAAGGTGCAGGACGTCGCCGCGAGAGTCGGCATGGCCGACAGGCGCACGCCGGTGCAGCGCATGATGGGCGACCTCTCCGCGCGCGGCGTACGCACGCTCTTCCTGTTCTCCGAGGGCCAGTCCGAGATCGACGCCTTCGCGCACGAGTTCGGCGACAAGGGCGAGGGCCTGGCACCCTTCCCGGGCACCGAGGTGCACGTGATCGAGCATATGGACCACGACATGAGCCAGGCCCCCGGCCGCAAGGTCGGCCAGGCGCTGATGGTGAAGTTCGTGGCGCCGCCGCGCGGGCCGAGCGGCTTCGCCGACCAGACCCAACCCACCGGCGCCCAGCTCGCCTGATCCACGATGAATTCCGGAGATCCGCATGTCCGTCCGTGACGCCGTCCTCACACAGGTGAAACTCGTCGCCGAGCAGCAGCGCAAGACCCTGCAGCCGCTGACCGACGACATGCCGCTGGTCGGCTCCGGCCTCGACTCGCTCTGCATCGCGCTGGTCGTCGCCAACCTCGAGGACGAGCTCGGCGTCGATCCCTTCGGTGTCGGCGGCGACGTCGCCATGCCTTCCACGCTCGGCGGGTTCATCGAGTTCTACGAGAAGGCAGAGTAGTTCCCACCCTTCCCACGCCGCGTGGGAAGCCTCCGATGCCCATGCCATCGGGCATTTGCGCGATTCTTCCCACTTTCCACGATTCGCCCTCCGCAGCTTTCGAAGCGATTCGCGAAGATTGGCCGAAAACGCCCCTCCCACTGGAGCTGACGGGATTCCTCACGAGCTTCGCGAGGGTTGCAACCCCCTCCGCCCGCGATTACGCCGACACCTTCCCAGCTGACTGGGGAGGAAAGGAATCACCTCCTCCCCATTCAAATGGGGAGGTGCCCGCGTAATCGCGGGCGGAGGGGTCATGCTTCACGTCGCGCTCCTATGGAATGGACTGTTGCCATCACCATAAGCGCGTGCGGCCGAACCCCCAATTACGGTCATTATATCCAGTTTATCGTTGTCCAGCCTGCAACGGATGCATGTCGAGGAACCGCATTCGACGCACGAAAGCGGTCTGCGCCGGCAGGATTTCAGTGCCCTGCCGATGGTTACCCGAGGTCGATCGTGCCGCTCATCATCGGAACGCAGCGGCCGCCGATCTTGGTCGTGGTGACCTTGCCGGCCTTCTTCTCGGCTGACGCCTGCAGGATGCTCGGCCGGCCCATGTCAAAGCCTTGGCCGATGGTCCGGCTAAGCATGAGGTCGGCGCGTCCATCGAGGTGCGCCAGCAGGCCGATCAGCGCCACATTGGCGCCGCCGGTCGCCGGATCCTCCGGCACGCCGTAGAGCGGCGCGAACATGCGGGTCTGGATGTCGATCTCGCCTTCCTTCGCGCGCACGTAGAGATGGAGGCCGACGGTGCGGTCCATCGGCAGATGGCGCGCGAAGACATCGCGAGCCCCCTGTGCCGCGGAGAGGTCTGCACGGGATTTCAGCTCGGCGAAGAGAAAGGTGACGCCGCAGGCGGCAATGACCGGCCGATGGGCCGCGGTCTCGATGCGGTCCACCGCCAGCCCGCAGGCCTCCGCCACGAGTTCGGTCGAGATCTCCTCCCCGACCGACAATTGTTGTGGTGCGGCGAGGTGGGTGGCGATCACCTCTCCCTTGTCGCGCACGATCTGCATCGGCACCAGGCCGGCCATCTCCTCGAACACGAGGCTATCGCCCGTGATCCTGCCCATCCGAGCCAGAACGAAGGCCGTGCCGACATTGGGATGGCCGGCGAACGGCATCTCGGCCTTGGGCGTGAAGATGCGGACATGGGCGGTGTGCTCGGGATTCTTCGGCGGCAGCACGAAAGTCGTCTCGGCATAGTTGAACTCGGCGGCGATGGCCTGCATCTGCCCGGTCGAGAGACCTTCGGCGTCGAGGACGACGGCCAGCGGATTGCCGCCGAACTTACGGCCGGTGAAGACGTCGACGGTCGTGAAGTGGAGTTTCATGATTGACGCTCCGCCAAATCATCGATCCGTTCAGGCAGCCACACGCATCGCATGGGCCAGCGCGGTGGTGAGTCTCCCGAGGGCGACCTTCAGGTCGGGCATGGAAAGCAGACCGAACCCCAGCCGGAACACGCGAGCCTCGTCGCCGAACCAGGTCCCGTTGCCGACCCTGACGCCTTCGCCTGCCAGGGCGGCATGGAAGCGGGTCACGGCCACATCGTCGAAGACCGCGGGGTTCAGCCGCACGCAGCACAAGGCGCCGGCGTCGGGCCGGACCCATTCGACCAGGCCATGGTTCGCCGCCACCCAATCCGCCGTATGCGCAACGCCTTCCGCCAAGTGGCGACGGCGTTCGGCAGCGCCCGGCTCGCGCTGCTCGAGCACCTTCAGCGCCAGAGCCTCGTCGACCGGCGAACATGAGATCACGGTGTTGAACTTGCCCCGGACCAGTTGCTCGCGCAGGGCGGGATCCCGCGTGATCGCCCACCCGATCCGCAAACCCGGCGCGCCATGGCACTTGGAAAGCGATGCGACCGAAATGACCTTAGAGCCGAGAGCGACGGCGGTCCGCGCGACGGCATCGCTGCCATAGGCCGCCTCGCGATAGGTCTCATCTACCAGCAGATGGGCTTCCGGGCATATCTCTTCCATAAGGAGAAGGATGTCGTTGAGTGTCTCCGGGGAAATGGAAACCCCGGAAGGATTTTGCGGCGATGCGAGGCTCACCAGTCTGGTTCTCTTCGAGAGTTGGGCGCGTAGATCGGCCAGGTCCGGCTGATAGCCGCGATCGAAGGACAGCGGCACGGTGCGCACCTTCGCGCCGACGACGTCGAGCACGTTGCGCGCCAGGGGGAACAATGGCGAGGTCGTCACCGCCTCATCGCCACGGTCGCAGAGAACGAACGCGATGAGAAACAGCGCATGCATGCCGCCCACGGTGACGACGACGTCGTCCGGGTCCACGCCGTGCAAATCCGCGATCACTTTGCGAAGTCGGGTATCTCCCTCGGCCGTGCCGTAGCCGAGCCGCATTTCGCCCAGGCTCGTTTGGCCGGACGCATCGAACAGGTCGGCGATCCGGACATCCGGCCCGACGCTTTCGCCGAGATCGTAGCGAGGCGCCTCGCCGACCAAAGAGATGATGTCGTTCGCGGGGAAATACGTCATGCAGCCCTCCGTGCCATGCCATCGACCTCAATGTAGACCGTGGTCAGAGATCATAACAGTTACAGCCAATTGAAATTGTGACCAGAACAGTTATGGTGCCGGCATGCGCCCAAACGAGCCCTATCGATACGAAGAGCTGGCAAGCTTCATCACGGGGCTGGTGGACAACGGCACCTTGCCGGCAGGAGCACGCGTGCCCTCGCTCCGCCACATCAGCAAGCAACGGCAGATCAGCCTCTCGAGTGCGCTGCAGGCCTATCGCCTGCTGGAAGACCGCGGTGTTCTCGAAGCACGACCACAGTCGGGCTACTACGTCGCGCGTGGCCGCGGCATCCTGAAGGAGCCTGCGATCTCGAAGCCGCCGGGAAAGGCCACCAGCGTCGCGATATCAGGCGTCGTCCTGAAGCTCCTGGAATACGCGGCCGATCCCGGTTTAGTCCCTCTCGGTTGTGCCATACCGAGCCCCGAGTTGCTGGCGTCGGGAGGGCTGGATCGCTTCCTGGCGCGGGCGGCACGCGTGAAGGGCATGGACCATAACGTCTATACCGTTCCCAAGGGTGACCCGCGGTTGCGCCAGGAGATCGCCCGCCGCGCCCTGCAATGGGGTCAGGCGCTGTCGCCCGAGGATATCGCGATCACCTGCGGATGCACCGAGGCGCTGACCCTCGCGCTGAAAGCCGTTGCGCGCCCGGGCGACACGATTGCCATCGAGTCACCGACCTACTTTGGCCTCCTCCACGCCCTCGAAGCGCTTGATCTCAAGGCGCTCGAGTTGCCGACGGATGCAACGAGCGGCATCGACCTGCCCGCCCTCGAAAAGGCGCTCAAGAGCAAATCGATCAAGGCCTGCCTCTTCTCCTCCAGCTTCAACAACCCGTTAGGCTGCACGATGCCCGATGCAAAGAAAATCGAGGTGCTGGAGTTGCTTGCCAGGCATCGCGTGCCGCTCATCGAGGACGACATCTATGGCGATATCTACTTCGGCAAGACGCGTCCCAGGCCGTTCATGGCTCTCGATCGGCGCGGCAACACGCTCTATTGCAGCTCGTTCTCCAAGACCATTGCGCCAGGCTATCGCATCGGTTGGATCGTCGCCGGACGCCATATGCAAAGAATCCTCGAGCACAAATTCTCGTTGACGCTCTGCGGTCCGGCACTGCCGCAGGCCGCCTTCGCCGATTTCCTGTCGTCGGGTGGCTACGACAATCACCTCCGGCGGATGAGACGCACCTTCGAGAACAATATCGCCCAGATGATCCGCACCGTGGAGATGACTTTCCCCGACGGCACGCGCGTCACACGGCCGGCCGGTGGGTTCGTCCTGTGGGTGGAGCTGCCCAAGCCTCTCACAAGCCGTCCGCTCTTCAACGAGGCGCTCGACGAGGGCATCTGTTTCGCGCCCGGCGACGTCTTTTCCGCCAGTGGCCGCTACGACAATTGTCTACGGCTCAGTTGCGGCAACAGCTGGGATGCGCGGATCGAGAACGGCCTGATGAAGCTTGGCGCCTTGGCGCGCAAGACCTCGGCCCGGCGACGGCGCGTCGGTTGAGGGTGCAAGACGCGCCTGTCTTCACCCCTATTGCTGCGCAGCAGCATGGCGACAAACTTCCTCCCGCCCGCCGTTTGCCTGATGCGCCCACAACGCTTTCGGCGCTAGGATCGAAGCAACAAGTCTTCGGAGGAAACAAAATAATGTCGATCAAACGCCGTACGTTCGGAAAGCTGGCGGCTGCCGGCACTGTGGCTGGCATCGCGGGTTCCGCGCGCGCGCAGGATAAAAAACCCATCACCATCGGCTTCGGCATGGCGCTGACCGGCGGCCTGGCGCCCAACGGCAAGTCGGCGCTGCTCGGCATGCAGATCTGGGAGGCCGACACCAATGCCAAGGGCGGCATCCTCGGCCGGCCCGTGAAGCTGGTCTATTACGACGACCAGTCGAATCCCTCGCAGGTGCCTGGCATCTACACCAAGCTGCTCGACGTCGACAAGGTCGACATCGTGGTGAGCGGCTACGCGACCAACATGGTGGCGCCCGCCATGCCGGTCGTCATGCAGCACGACAGGACGTTCTTCTCGCTGCTCGGCCTCGCGGTGAACACGGAGTTCCACTACAAGCGCTACTTCTCGGTGACGCCGACGGGCGGACCGAACCCCAAGCAGTCCTTCTCGGAAGGCTTCTTTGCCGTCGCCATGGAGCAGACCCCCAAGCCGACGACCCTGGCGATCACCGGCGCCGACGCGGAGTTCCCGCGCAATGCGCTCGACGGCGTGCGCGTCCAGGCCAAGAAGCTCGGCCTCAAGATCGTCTACGACAAGACCTACCCGCCGGCGACCGCCGACTACACGCCGATCGTGCGCGCGGTCGCGGCCACCAATCCGGACATGTTCTTCGCCGCGTCCTATCCGCCCGACTCGGTCGGCATCATCCGCGCCAGCCACGAGATCGGCTTCAAGCCCAAGCTGTTCGGCGGCGGCATGGTCGGCCTGCAGGCGACCGCCATCAAGACGCAGCTCGGGCCGCTCTTGAACGGCATCGTGACCTACGACTTCTGGCTGCCGTGGGCGGGCTTCGCCAACGACGCCGGACGCGAGCTCTTGAAGAAGTACCAGGAGAAGTCGGCCGCGGCCGGCGTCGACCTGCTGGGCTACTACATCCCGCCCTTCTCCTACGGTCTGCTGCAGATCGTCGAGCAGGCGATCACCGCGACCGGCGGCACCGACGATACCAAGCTCGCCGACTATTGCAGCAAGACCACCTTCAAGACGGTGGCGGGCGACATCAAGTTCAACGCCGAGGGCGAGTGGAGCGAAGCGCAGGTCATGGCGACCCAGTTCCAGGGCGTCAGCGGCAACGGCGTCGACCAGTTCCGAGATCCCAAGCGCGAGGTGATCCTGTGGCCGACCAAGTACAAGACCGGCAACATCATCTATCCGTACGATCCGACGAAGTAGGCGGGAAAAATCCTGCGGAGGCCCTTGGCGGGCCTCCGACAGCGGTGCGCAACGAGAATGACGCCCAGGTAGTGTGGTGTCCTAATTGGATCCCGTCGTCCTTTCCACAAGTTGCGGCCATCGTGGCGGAGCGAAGGGTGACGAAATGAACCTTCCCAGCGGAAACTTGCCCTCTCCGCTGTAACGCTTTGTTCTGTAGCGGACTTTCTCTTGGGGTACAGCTGGCAACGCAAAGGGCTCGCACTCAAGATCGGAGCAGTTATTTGAGCACCACCAGTGCGCCCGCCGCCAAGGCGAAGTCGCCGACGGTCACGATGCCGCTCTTCCACACCGGATTGTAGAGCGCGGCCAGCAGCAGACCAACTACGGCGACGTTCAGAGAGCGCGCTGCGCCCGCGGCAGGCCGCGCAGCGAGTCGTAACGCTACGGGCTTCGTCTCGACGCAGGTGCCACTTCCAATAGCCCAAGCGACCCTGCTTGGGAGACGGCGTGGGCGCGGGTGTTGACGGCCAGTTTCACGAATATGCGCTTGACGGTCGATTTCACCGTCTCCGGCGAGATCTCACGGGCGCGAGCGATGCGCTTGTTGGAGAGGCCTTGGCTGATCATCGCAAGGATATCGCGCTCCCGTGCCGTCAGTGTTTCGCCGGCGAGGCAAGTGGACCGCGCAGGGCGGCAATAGCCGGGGCGTGCGCTACGCCCCGAGAGCCGACCTTTCGGAAAAGGTAGGACTTCGCAGTGCGTCGATTCCGCATCTCCCTGCAGGACGAGCGCGCCCGTGGAGACGATGACTTTTCGCATAAGAAACCTCCTTCTGACGGTGCAAGCGACCCTCATGGCGGTCAGCCCGACCAGTGGCACCGTTCGGCAATCGTGCTGAGACCCTGTTCGGCCCCGCCAACGGCGAAGCTGAACAGGAACGGGACCGACAGAGGCCGCACGAGAGCGAGACGAAGTTCGGTCTTGCCGTACAGCTCGGTTAGGAACGCGATGGCGCGGTCAGACGCCAGCTCGAGGCCGCTGCGGTCGGCACTGGCTTGCCAGGAGGCAGGGAGAAAGGGCCCGCCATCGAGGCTGTATGTCCCCGCCACGACGGGTGAGCGGAGAGCCAGGCCCACTGTCTCGATATGCAGGGTTGTCCTGCTGTCGAAGCAATCGGCACGAAGATCGGCTTGCCGGTTGCGCCCTCTTTCCTGAGCGACGCCGAACAGAACCGCCGTCGGACCATTCGCGCCGCTGGCGTGGTTGCGCGCATCGATCGATATCCATGTTGCGGCGGCAGGAACGCTGTTGGAGTCGCTGGTCGCGTCGGCGATCTCACCGTCCGGTTCCGGCGGCGCGGCGCTCACCGGAACGATCCAAAAAAGCAGCGCCGCGGCGGCCGAAGCGATTCGTCGATGACGTTGCATGGCTGCACCATCGAGGGCTGGCGGCAGGTCTTGCGAGAAACGGCTGGCTTCTCGCAAGCGGGTGTCGCGCGCCACAAAATCGATCTCCTACTTGAGTGGTGCTGCAGTTTGGGCAACCGCCGGGCGTGGCGGCAGGTCGATTTTCTGGTCCGCCATGCGGTGCTCCAACGCCGCGATGGACGCCTTGGTACGGCTCTCGCAGCCGTTCAGCATCACGGCGTCGGACGCCCTGCCTCCCTGCTGCACCGGATGCAGCGACTGGTAAGTGCGGGCAAGCGTGCGGCAGTACTGCATATCGTCCGCATCGCTCGCGGTGGCCTGCTGAGCCGCGGCGGCATGCGCCACGCCGAGCGTGGCGGCGATGATCAGGCAGGGAACGGTCGGTTTCATGGTCAGCTCCTTGGTTGATCGCGGTGGACGTTGTCTGCCGCCGCTTCCGGAAAGGATGGGCGGCACAGGTGAAAATGAGGGGAAAAGAAAAATTCGATAAGGTGGTTTAAATCGAATGCGGAATGCGATACTGTGCATGAATGTACCGCGATCTTCTGGGCCATCTGCCGATCGTTGTTTGCGTCGCTCGTCACCGGTCCTTCGCGGCCGCTGCGGCTGAGCTCGGCATGAGTCCTTCGGCGGTTAGTCACGCCGTGCGCAGCGTCGAGGACCGGCTCCGCATCCCGTTGTTTGCCCGCACCACGCGAAGCGTTTCTCTAACCGATGCGGGCGCGCGATTTATCGGCGGCGTGGAGCCTGCCCTTACAGATCTCGACAAGGCAGTCGAAGGATTGGTCGCGGAACGCGGCGAAGTGACCGGGCTGCTGCGAATTGCTGCGCCACGTGTCGTGCTCGAGATGGCGCTGGGACGTGTCCTCGCCAGGCTCGCTCGAGAGCATCCGCAACTCGTCGTCGAGGTCAGAACCGGTCAAGCCCCTCAAACGCACTCCATGCTCACAGGCCACGTGGACATCGTCGCGCAAGGATTTGACGCCGGTATCCGAAATATCAGAGCGATCGAGCAGGATATGGTCACGACCAAGTTGACCGGATCATTCAAGACCATTCTCGTCGCCTCGAGGGATTATCTCGATGCCAGAGGCACGCCGAAGTCGATCGCCGATTTGCATCAGCACAACTGCATTGGAACACGCCGCATCGACTCCGGTGCGCCTTTCGACTGGGACCTGATCGACGGGAAGAAAGTGATAGCGGTGAAAACGTCGGGTACGGCTTTGGTGACGGATGGGACGGAGTCGCTCGGTCTGGCTTTGGCGGGTGTCGGTATTGCCTACGTTGTCGAACCGGCCGCACGACGATACCTGCGCGACGGCAGCCTCAAATGGCTGTTGCCCCAAACAGCGATCAAACTCGATGGATTGTTTCTCTACTATCCAAGGCGCGCGTCCCTGGCGCCCAAGCTTCGCGCCTTCATCGACGTGGCAAAGAAGACCCTGAAATCATTCGAGTGAGCAGTGGCCGCTTACCTGGGAGCGAAGAGCTTTGGCCGGCGCCCGGCACTATGCCGTTCGAACATCCAGCCCGGGTATTCGCCCGGCAATGCGCTGACGTCATCCAGCTTGTGAAGCTCGTCAGGCTTGAGCACCAGATCGACCGCAGCGAGGTTATCGGCGAGCTGGTCTACGGTTTTTGCTCCGATAATCACGGTCATGACGTGAGGTTTCGCGAGGAGCCAGGCCAAGGCAACGCGCGCAACGGAGACGCCATGAGCCTTGCCGACTTCGCGCATCGCCTTCACGCAGGCCCATGCCCGTTCTGTATCGACGGGGGGAAAGTCGAAGGTGGTGCGCCGCGCGCCTTCCACGGTCGGCGCGCCGGGGCCGAATTTTCCCGAGAGTAAACCTCCTGCCAGCGGCGACCAAACCATGAGGCCGAGTTTCTCTTCCATCAGCAGGGGCACAAGTTCCCGCTCGAGGTCGCGTCCGGCGATCGAGTAGTAGGCCTGCAGGGTCTCGAACCGGTCGTAATTCTTCAGATCGCTGATCCCCAGGGCTTTCGCGATCCTCCACGCCGCCCAGTTGGAAACCCCGATATAACGGACCATGCCCTGACGGATGAGATCGTCGAGCGCGCGCAGTGTCTCGTCGATCGAGGTGACGGTGTCGTTGCCGTGAAGCTGATAGAGGTCGATGTAATCGGTTTGCAGACGCTCGAGGCTGCCGCGCACGGAGTCCATGATGTGCCCACGCGAGGCGCCCCGGTCGTTGGGGTTGGGCCCTACCTCATTGAATACCTTGGTGGCAATGACGACGTCCTTTCGGGCGACACCGAGATTCCTGAGGGCCTGTCCGACTCCACGTTCGGATTGCCCGGCGGAGTAAACGTCCGCGGTGTCAATGAAGTTCACACCCGCGGCGAACGCGTGCCCTATGATCCTGTCCACTTCATTTTGTTGAAGCGAGCCGACCGCTTTTTGAGCGGCGTTCATGGCTTTGCCATTGGTGCCGCTGCCGAAAGTCATGGCTCCCAGGCAAATTTCCGACACGAACAGCCCCGTACGCCCGAGTTGATTGTACTTCACGACAGACCCTCCGCATTATCGAGGTGGATAGGCTGGCTGCGTCAGCCGCCAGTCGCGTCTAAAGGTGGGACACACTCGACGCGCACGCGATCCTCCAAAGGGGGGGCCTTCTTCAGGCGGGCGCTCGAGGACGGTGCGCGAAGCGCGCTGTGGCTTCAGCTCGCGAGCAGTTTCAGGCAGATGCGCTCGCAGGCTCCGAGGGCGTCCATGGTCGCCAGACAAGCGCGGTACCGTTCGGCCTGCAGCGCTGCGCGCGCAGCAAGTGCCGCGTCTCTCGACATCGCGCCGACGAGCCCGGCGGAAATTTCGGCGCCTGGCTCGTACACTCTCACGGACTTTGCCACGCCCGCTCTCTCCAGGGCCTGCCCGTTGAAATCCTGCTCGATCTGCGCGCTCAGCACGAGTTGGGGAACGCCCGCGACGAGCGCCTCGGCGGCGGCGCCCGGTCCTCCGTTATGCACGATGAGGCAGGTCGCGGGCAGGATGTCGGCAAGCGGCACAGGCCCGGCATCGATATGCGCCCCTGCGCGACGCAGCTCCTCGAGCTGCGCCAGGGGCAATCCTGTCGCGTGGATGCGCAGGCGCGCCGCGAACGGCCGGAGCGCCGCGAACAGCGACAGGTGCAGCGCGTAACCGCTCGACAGATAGACAAAGATCGAGTGGGCCCCTGCGCCCCTGATCGCCGGCGGTCGATCGAACATCGGCCCCTCCAGCGGCTCGCTCCGCTGCGTGTCGTACGGATCGAACAACGGGAACGTCTGGACCAGGCAGGCATCGCCCGAGAAGAGCTGCGGCAGGTGATCCAGCGGCGCCCGTCCGACGGCGCGCGCCGCCTGGTTGACCGCGGCAAGCGTTTGCTCCTCGCGCCAAAGCGGGGGCGAGAACCGATGGAGCAAAGGAAACCGCTTCATCTGGTGCGGCGGCAACGTGTAGCCATTGCCGATATGCACCAGCGGAACACGGCGGCGCGCCGCCAGCGCCGCAAGTGGCGAGAAATCCGCGATCACCAGGTCGGGCCGGGTCCGCTTGAAGATGTCATCCCAGGCACCGAGGAGCTGTCGTACCGCACCGGAGTCGGCCAAACCCATGGCAGAAAGCATATCGTTCAAGGTCGCGGATGACAGGGCAGGCTGCCGCGACGCCGGGCGGGAGTCCATCGGCCATCGAGGTGCTGCGATGATTTCGGCGAATTCTCCGCCCAGCAGATCGGTCGCTGCCGACTCCCGGCTGACCGCGACAAATCGAAAGCCGTGAGGTTTCAGGCGCGCCGCGATACGGCGCATGTTCATGAGATGGCCGAGGCCGCGACCCAACTCCCAGGCGAAAAGTACGTTCTTCAACGTCCGTCACACTCTCGCGATTTACAAGCACAGCCTAACATGCACTATCCCGTCACGGATCATGGAACCTTCCACGTCAGCGGATGTCGACGAAAGCCTGCCGAGCGCCGCGCCGCGGCCGGAAGTTCGCCTGTTCTGGACCGGTCCTCCGCTCAGCCCCTACGAGGAGCTGTCGCTGCGAAGTTTCGTTGCCGCAGGCGCCCGCGTCCTCCTGTACGTGACGAGCAAGGATCTGGCGGTTCCCGAGGGCGTCGAGCGTGTCGATGCGCGCGAGATCCTGTCGGGGCAAGTGCATCAATTCACCTTCGCCGACGGTGTCCGCTCGCCGGCATTGCATTCCGATCTTTTCCGCTATCTGGCGATCCAGCAATTCGGCGGCTGGTACGCCGATCTCGACATCGTGCTGGTGGCCAAGGAAATGCCTCGCAGCAAAGTCTACATCGCACGCGAGTCGGACGAGTTGGTGAATGGCGCGGTGATGAAATTTCCCGCGGGCTCGCCCTTCCTCTCGGCGGCGATCGAGGAAGCCTGGAGGTTGCTGCCCGAGGCCGGGCCCGGCGCGCCGCTCAGCAAGCGCATATCGATCGGGCCCAGGCTCGTGACGCAGTTGGCCCGGGACTATGCCCTGGACCACCTGGTCCGTCCGCAGTCGAGCGCCTATGAGATCGCGAGCGCCGAAATCCCCCTCATGTTCGATCCCGGGCATCGGGAGGAATTGGACGAGCGGATCGCGAACAGCGATTTCGTTCATCTCTGGAACGAGGTGTGGCGCTGGGCCCGAATCCCGAAGAATTTTGGCCCACCGGCCGGGAGCTTTCTCGACGGCCTGTTCCGCCGATTCGGAATGACGTTCGCAGAAGACGCACGTCTATCCGCGGAGTCCATCGCGGTCTGGTTTCGCGAGCGCAATATCCTGGAAGAGCTTCGGTGGCACCTGGGTACGGAGGTCACGCCTCCGAACGCATTGGCTCTTCTGATGAAGCGGTCTGGAGCCGATCTGCCGACCGCCGTCTCACCCCGCCCTGAGCACCGCGGCGAAGACAGGCGCGCAAGACCGGTGCGCACTGCCGCCGCGCCGCAAACGTTGCGTACGTTCTGGCACGGAGGGCCGATCGGCCCCTATCAGCTCCTGTGCCTGCGCAGCATCGTGGACCGCGGCCACTGCGTCGAAGTCTTTTCGTTCGAGCCGATTCCCGAATTGCCCGATTGGCTTGTGCGCAAAGATGCCGAGGACATCGTGCCGTCGTCGCGCGTATTGCGCTACCTGCCCGAACAAAGACGGGTTGCCATCCATGCCGACCTTTTTCGTCACGCCGTGCTGCACCGCCTGGGCGGCTGGTGGATCGATCCGGACGTCGTCCTGCTCCGGACCGAATTGCCTACGGGAGAGTTGTTCTTTGGCGGCCTGACCGAGTTCGACTCGATTCCTACGGGCGCTCTGAAATTTCCCGCGGGCCATCCCGTCCTGACCGACGCGCTCATCCAAGCGGCGTCTTTCGAAGACAGTGTCGCCGACTGGGAGCAGGCAGGCGCTTCGGTCTTGACGCGATCCATCGCATCGAACAAGCTTCTCGGTGCGTGCAGGCCTGTTGAGTTGGTTAGCCCATTATCATGGTTCGATGTGCTTCGAGTGTTCGATCCGGGCGACGCCGACCTCTTGGCAAAAGAGCTCGACGGCAGGCCTTTCCTCGATCTTCACATGGATGTCTGGCTGCGCGCCGGCGTTCCCAACTTTCTGGGCCCGCCGCACGGCTGCTTTCTGGACAGGCTGTTCGAGCGGCACGATTTTCCACTGACTTTCGCGACTCATATGGAATTCGGCGACGTCCGTCGTTGGATAACGCACATGTATGAATGCGCGTATCCCGGGCGGACTTCGAATGCATAAACTCCTGCTGTCCACTTTGGTCTTCTGGTTGGCAGGCGTCGGCCTGGCGGCGGCTCAGGACTCCGCCGCCGAGCAGCAGCGACTGTACGAGCAGATGATGCAACAGCCGGCGAACTACGGAATCACCACCGCCTTCGTGGAAGTCGCGGTGCGGCGCGCCGACTACGAAGCAGCGATCGGCGCGCTCGAGCGGCTTCTGTTCTACAATCCCAATTTGCCGTTCGTGAAGTACGAGCTGGGAGTGCTCTACTATCGACTGCGCGTTTACGACATTGCGAAGCGCTACTTCGCCGAGGCCCAGTCGAGTCCCGAACTCAGCGCGGCGACGAAAGCGAGAATCGAAGACTATCTCGCGGATGCCGACACGCAATCCCAGCGCGGCCGACTGTCGGGCTTCTTGCAGACCGGCCTGCGCTACCAGAGCAACGCAAGCTTCTCGCCCGACGGCGGCATCACGCGGTTCGGCGGCCAGAATTTCAATCTGCCGCCGACACCGGGGGGCACCAGCGATGGCAACTGGTTTGGACTGGTCGGCCTCAGTCACGATTATGATCTGCAGGACGACCGAGGCGATGTCCTAGAGACCCGCATCTTCGGATCGCTCACCCAGCAGTTCCGCTTCAGCAACCTCAATGTCGGGCTGGTCGAGGGCAGCATCGGGCCGCGCCTGAATCTGCCGAACGGCTTCCTCCCCAATTCAAGCCTCAAGCCCTACCTGACCGGCGGCAACATCTGGGTCGGCGGCGGCCAGTTTCTGTCGTCGAAGGGTGCCGGCCTTTCGTTCAGGTCTGCGGCTCCCTGGGGCGCGGCGATCGAGCCCAGTTTCGAGTACCGGCACGTCGAATTCACCACAACCTCGCCAACCACCTCCGAATTCAACACGGGTGACTGGCTCACGGCCGCACTCGCGTCGGGCTACGCATTCAGCGATCAACTGAGGCTGGATGGGCGCGTCTACTATCGGCGCGGCCAGGCCACGACCGACTATCAGAGCTTCGGCCAATGGCTCGCCGAGGCGGCACTGTCATACGAATTTGCCCCGCCCTCCTCGTCGATCCCCCGCAATTGGGTGATCTCGGCCTTTGGCCGGCTGATCGGGACGAATTTCGATGCGCCAAACCCCTTCATCGACCCGGGTGCCGGTCATGCCGATTTCGAGTGGGTTCTCGGCGTCACCTTGAGCATACCGATCACCCGCACCTTCGGCATATCGACGACGGTTCAATACGACCAGGTCAGCTCGTCGTTGCCAAATTATGGCCTGAACAACTTCTCGATCCTGTCCGGCCCCACGGCTCGATTCTAGTGGCCCGGTTCTGAAGAGGCTGTCATGGAATGGCGTAATCAATCCTTCTTCGCCCGGCTGCTGACCCTTCTGTTGTCGACGGTCGCGCCGCTCGCCCAGGCAAGCGCGCAGAATTTCGGCAAGGTCGGCGCCGTCAATCCGGACACCACGGGCACGCCGCCCGGCGGCGCGGATCGCACACTCGTCGTCGGCGCCGACATCGTCCTGAAGGAAACGGTCCGGACGTCGGCGGCGGGATCGAGCCACATCCTGTTTCCCGATCAGTCGAGCCTGAACATCGGCCCCAACAGCGAGTTGGTGATCGACGAATATGTCTATGACCCGAACACCAATACCGGAAGGATGTCGGCGACCGCGCTCAAGGGAGTGCTGCGCTATGTCGGCGGCCAGATCAGCCATAAGACGGGAGTAACGGTCACGACGCCGTCAGGCTACCTCGGCATCCGTGGCGGGATCGCCACCCTGTTGCTTCCGGTGCCGGCCAGCATGGCCGCGTCGGATCCGAACCTCAGGGGCCGGGAAGGCGGCGAGTTGGTCATCAACCACTTCGGAACGGTCACGGTCAGCAACGGCGTCATTCAGTTGACCCTCCGTCCCGGTGAAGCGACCGTGATCGGCGTGGCCAATCAGCCGATCCCTACCCCCTTCAAGCTCGCCGCGGGGACCCTGCAGCAGATCATGCAACTGCAGACCAGCGGCCAGGGACAGAACGGCGGTGTGGCCGGAATAAACGTACCGGGGACCGGTTCCACGGGACTGCCGCCGGGCTATAGTGTCGGCACGAACGTTCCGCCCAATCGCCCCGGACAACAACCGCCCGGGACCAGCCCGCTTGGAGCCCCGTCGATCTTCTCCAATCCGGCAGCGACCTCGTCCCAGAACAATCAGGTGCAGAGCGTGCGGCCGCCGTCCTATCCGTAGCGCCCACACGCCAGCTCAAACGAACCCGATCCACCGCCCGGCGACCAGCACCGAGAGCCACATCAGGATCGAGCCGAGGGCGGTCAGGCGCACCGTCGCCCGCACCGCGCCGCCAGCGAGAGCCTGCGCGTAGCCGCGGTTGGCGTGCTGCAGCGCCACGTTGGCCAGCGCTAGGGCGAGCAGCGCCGCCTTCCAGAGGAATGCGGCGTTGGCGAGGTACTCGGCAGGCTTCATCGTGAACAGCCATAGGCCGGTGGCGAACGCCAAGGCCGCGCCCGCCGCGGCGGCGCGCGACAGGAAGGGCGCGATCACGGCAAGCGGCAGGGCGCGAAAGAGCCCGAGCAGGCGCAGGTCGAGCGGCACGATGGCGCCCACCAACAGGCCGACGCCCAGGATGTGCGCGGCGTTGACCAGCAGCCAGGCCGTGCCCGAATAGCGCAGCAGCACGGCGCCCGGCCATGCGCCGATCCACTCGAGGAACTGCACCGGCGCCAAGGCTTCAGTTCGTGCGGATGCGCTCGGGGTACATGTCGTACTGCTTGCCGGCGACCGTGATGCGCACCGCCTTCATGTGCATCTTGCTCTTGTCCTTGTCGCGGTTGCCCAGGATCACGACCGCATCGCCCGGCTTGGCCGAGGCCGAGGTGAAGCCCGAGCGCTCGGTCTGGTGGGGATTGCCGAGGTCGATCAGCCAGACGACGCCGTCGGCCGCCTTGACGTTGAGCTGCGGATGCGGCGGCGCCATCGAGACCGAGACAATGGTGCCCGTGAGCGTGCTCTGCTCCTCCTCGGCCCACGACCAGCCGTGATGGGCCGATGCGGGCCGACCCAGGGCTACGGTGGCGCCGAGCGCAAGCTGCACAACGTGACGCCGGTTCAGGGTGCTGCGCATGTTGGACTCCCCGTTCGTGGAACCAATCCGTCCTGTAGCAGGAATCGGGGGCCGGCGCCGTTTCCCAAGTTATTGTTCATAAAGTGGAATTAAGACCACGCGGTCATGGGCACGTCATGCAACTGGTCACACCTTCACATGTTGCCACCGGCAACCCGTCGATCCTACGCTGTGCGCGGTCAAGCCGAGTGCTTGCTGGCTATGGTCAATCCGTGAAGGAGATCGAGCATGGCGATTTACATGTATCAAGCGGCATACACCGCAGAATCCTGGGCGGCACAACTCAAGAAGCCGGAGAACCGTGTGGAAGCCGTAGGCCGCAAGGCGTGCGAAGCCGTTGGCGGCAGCTTGCTTGGTGGCTGGTATTGCTTCGGCGACTACGATCTGGTCATCGTCGCCGATGTGCCCGACAACGAAAGCATGACGGCAATTGCGGTGGCCATAGCCGCTGGCGGGGCCATCAAGTCCAGCAAGACGACCGTGCTGATGCCGGGCACGGAAGTCGTGGGAGCCCTCAAGAAAGCAACCGCCGTCGCCAAAACCTATAAGCCCGCGTTGAACTGAACAGCGCTACGAGGCGTCGTCGTTTGCCGGCTCGGGCGTGAGCGCGGCAGCTGACGCAAATTGTTCTCAAGGTCCGTCCGTCGGAGCCGAGACGCAAAAGACCCGCTGGTCCTGCTGGATTCCTCGGAGCTTGGCGATCTTCGAGTCGACTTTGAAGCGCTCGAGGATGGCTTTCACGGCGTCGTCGCAGGCGTCCTCGGAAACGTAGATCTCGTCGGCACCGGCAAGATGCTGCACGCGGGCGGCGATGTTGACGGTCTGACCGAAATAGTCGAGGCGCTCGTTCAGCGTGACGGCGATCGCGGCGCCCTTGTGGATGCCGATCTTGAGAATCAGCTGGCGATCCGGTTGGCCGTCGTTACATCCGGCAATGTCGGCGCGCATGGCCAGTGCGGCGGCTACAGCATCCGATGGCGTCAGGAAGGCCGCCATTACTGCATCGCCAATGGTCTTGATGATCGCGCCACGAAAGCGGGCGGCGATGTCCTGTAGACGCTCGAAATGCCGCTGCACGAGCGCAAAGGCATTGAGATCGCCGATACGATCGTACAGCGCCGTGGAACCCTTGACGTCGGTGAACAGCAACGTGATGTCCTTGACGCCGATGCCCTCGCTCGATCGAATCACCTCCGACCGGAAGAGGTCGCGAAATGCCTGGGTGGTAAGCAGGCGCTTGCCGGCAAGGAAGGGAAGGAAGCTGATCGGTGCCTGGCCCACCTTGGTGCCCGGCGGCAGCACTGCAAGATAGAACGTTCCCCGTTCGGCGGTGGCATTCTTCACCTCGAAGGTGATAGCACCCGGCGCCACGCATCCCGGGACATGCTCTCGCACCTCCTTTTCGAAGAGAACGTGCGCGACCTGGTCGGTCGCCGAGGGGGCTCCCTCGATGGAGTACAGCAGGCTCGCCTTGCCTTCGGGGCTTGTGCCGAGAATGGATCCCTCGCTCGCTTCGATGGCCATCCGCGTGGTCTTGCCAGGCGGCAGATAGCTCACGGCCTTGGTCAGCGCGATCTTGACGTCTACGAAGGGCCTGCCGTCCGGCAAGACGCCATCGCGCGTTGCGCCGTACTTGAAGCAGTAATCGTGCGCCGACAGCTGCTCAGGATGGTGAAATGCGATCGCGCGAATCTGCGGGCTGACGGTGAAGGTGATCGCGATCTGGTCATCGAGCGACGCTTCGAGGTCGATCTGGCAGGCAGTGCAGTGATAATGGCGGTGGACCGCTCCGAGGCTACGGAGGCTCTCGACGACGCAAGAGCATTTTGGGCAAAGGAGCAGCCAGTCCATGCCAAAGAGACCCAGCGACGTGGCATGGAGAAGGAGATCGATGACCTCGTCTTCTCGCAGGCTTCGCTCGCGCGCGAACGCGAACGGATTAATGCGAAACAGCGCCTCGTCATCAGCAGAGCGGATATGGCTTTCGAGCTTGGAGACCAGCCGCGGGCTCCATGGCCGTGCCGTCTCGAGCTTGGCGAGCCGGTCGTCCAAAAGCTCTTCATTCATGATGGCAGGCATGTGCGCCCCTAACCCTGCTCCACGAAAACACCGGCACCGGCGGAGCAAGGCCGACACTATCGGCAGGAAGCACACTATTTACAATGGATCGCCAACGAGACCAGAAAGCTGGTGACCAGACAGGGAATCGTCCCGCACCGCCAAACGCGCCAACTTGTCGGCGCGCGGACGTCTCATGGTCGCGATCGGGGCTTGGGCTTTTGACACAAAATGGACATCGATTTGCAAGGAGGTGCGCCGGCGCGCCGTTTTGCGAAATGGCCTAGATCCGCCGCCCGGTTCACGCCCCGAGATAGAACTCGCGGATCAGGTCGTTGTTGTTCAGCGCCTCGGCCGATTCGCCCTCGAAGGCGATGCGGCCGTGGACGATGACGTAGCCTCTATCGGCGATGCGGATGGCCTGGGTGAAGTTCTGCTCGGCCATCAGCACGGTGAGGTCGAAGCCTTCCTTCAGCTCCTTGATCTTGTCGATGGTGCGGCTGACCAGCAGCGGCGCAAGGCCGACTGACGGTTCATCGACCAGAAGGATGCGCGGCGCCGACATCAGCGCTCTCGCGAGCGCCAGCATCTGCTGCTCGCCGCCGCTCATGCTGCCGGCCAGTTGCTTGGAACGTTCCTTGAGGCGCGGAAAGGTCTCGAAGCAGAAGTCGAGGTTGCGCTGGAGCTCGGCCCGGGCCTTGGGCCGGTAGGCGCCGAGCTGCAGGTTCTCCATCACGCTCTGCTTGGGGAACAGCCGCCGTCCCTCAGGGACAAAAGCAATGCCGAGATCGACGATCGCCTCGGTCGAGAGCCCGACCAGCTCGTGCGCGGTGCCGTCGATCGTGGCGGTGATGCGGCCCGCCGTCGGCCGCACGATGCCCATGATGCATTTCATCAGGGTCGACTTGCCGTTGCCGTTGGTGCCCAGCAGCGCCACCGTCTCGCCCGCGCCGACGGTGAGCGACACGTCCTCGAGCACGCGCACCGCGGCGTAGCCCGCGTCGATGCCGGCGATGGTGAGGCTACTCGCCAAGATAGGCCCTCACGACCTCGGGGTTGCGCACCACTTCCTTCGGCTCGCCGTCGGCGATCTTGCGGCCGGCGACCAGCACGGCCAGCCGCTGCGAGACCTCCATCACCGCGCGCATGATGTGCTCGATCATGATCACGGTGACGCCCTGGCCGTTCAGCCGAATCAGCAGCGCGATGATCTCGTCGACCTCGGTGTGCGAGAGCCCCGCCATCACTTCGTCGGCGATCAGCAGCTTGGGCTCGGCCGCCATCGCGCGCGCGAGCTCGAGCTTGCGCATCTCGATCTGCGTCAGGTCGCGCGGCAGGCGGTCGGCCTTGGCGAGCAGCCCGACCTCGCCCAGCAGGTCGCGGCAACGCGCGTCGATCGCGCCGTGCGCCACGTGCCCCTCTTTGCGGGCATTCACGGTGTAGAGGATCGGGATGCGCACGTTCTCGACCAGCGACAGCGAGCCGAACGGCCGCGGCAGCTGGAAGCTGCGCGCCAGCCCGCGCCGCGTGCGCTGGTGGGCGGCCAGGCCGTCGAGCGGCTCGCCCGCGAAATGCACCTTGCCCGTCTCGTTGCGCAGGGTGCCGCAGATGCAGTTGACCAGCGTCGACTTGCCCGAGCCGTTGGGCCCGATCAGCCCGAGCCGCTCGCCCGGCTGGACCTCGAGGTCGATCGCCTCGAGCGCCACGAAGCCGCCGAAGCGCTTGCCGACCTTCTCGACCCGCAGCAGCGCGCTCATTTGCGCTTGCCCTTGAAGAGGCCGACGATGCCTTGCGGGGCGGCGATCACGAAGAAGACCATCAGCACGCCCGCGACCAGCACGTTGGCGGCTGACGAGATCGTGACCCGCAGCACTTCCTGCAGGCCGCCGACCAGCACCGCGCCGATCACCGGGCCCAGCCAGCTCGACGTGCCGCCGATCAGCGGCATGGCGATGGCGTTCACCGCGTAGTTGAGGTTGAAACCCGAGGTCGGGTCCAGGTACGTCACGTAATAAGGCAGCGGCGCGCCGGCCATGCCCATGAAGCCGCCCGACAGCGTGGTGGCGATCAGCTTCAGCTTGAGCGTCGGCACGCCCGCGGCTTCGGCGGCGGCCTCGTCGTCGCGGATGGCGGCAAAGCCAAAGCCCAGCGACGAGCGCTCGATCGCGCGCGCCGTCGCCAGCACGATCACGCAGAGCCCCAGCATGAGGACGAACAGGTACTGCACGTACTCGCCGCCCATCAGCGGCGCCATCTTGGGCCGCAGCACATAGGCGCCGCGCGCGCCGCCGACATAGTCCCAGTTGGTGATCAGGGTCTGCACCACGACCGCCAGCGCCAAGGTCGCGATCGAGAAGAACACGCCGCGCAGCCGGAGCGTGAGGTATCCGGTGCCGAGGCCGACCAGTGCCGCCAGGGCGCCGCCGATCAGGATCATCACCGGCAGCGGCATGGCGGGGATCAGCTTGTAGAGTGCGACCGTGGAATAGGCGCCTATGGCGAAGAACGCCGTGACGCCAAAGTTCACGTAGCCGGTGTAGCCGCCCAGGATGTTCCAGGCGGTGCCCAGCACGATGTACTGCACGACGACGTAGCCCAGGAAGAAGGCGTAGCTGTTGCCGACCGCGCGCGTCGCGCCGAAGACCAGGAAGGCGGCCGCGATCAGCGCCAGGATGAAGGGGATGGCGCCGAACGACTGTTTCGGCGGATTAGCGGCCAAGGATGCCACTGGGCCTCACCGCCAAGGTGATCAGCAGGACGCCGAAGGCGACGGCGGGCGCCCAGGACGGACCGAATAGCGTCGAGGTGAGTGTCTCGACGACGCCCAGGGTCATCGCCGCGATCACCATGCCGGAGAAGCTGCCGAGGCCGCCCAGCACGCAGATCGCGAAGACGCGGCCGATATATTCGCGGCCGACCGACGGCTCGACCGGCTGGATGATGATCAGGATCGCGCCCGCGAGCGAGGCCGTCGCGATCGACAGGCCGAAGGCGATGCGCTTGATGCGCACGGGATTGGCCGCCATCAGGCGCAGCGCCTGCTGGTCCTGCGCCACCGCCTGGATGGCGCGGCCGATGAAGGTGTGGGCGAGGAAATACTGCAGGCCGAGCACGGTCGCCATCGAGACCAGGAACGGCACCAGCAGCCGGAACGGCAGCTCGATGAAGCCGAGGTTGAGGTTGGCGCCGATGTAGGGCGCCTGCACCAGCCGGTAGTCGACGCCGAAGATCAGGATCAGGCTCACTTCGGTGATGAACAGCAGGCCGAAGAAGAAGGAGAGCCCGCGCAGGGACTGGTCGTCGCGCCGCTCGAAGGCCACGTAGTAGACCTGATAGACCGCCATGCCGAGCAGGTAGAACGCCGGCAACGCGATCACCGCGCACAGGATCGGATCGATGCCGAAATAGGTGTTGCCGATGAAGGCGGCATAGGAGCCCAGCAGGATGAAGGCCGGATGCGCGATGTTGACGATGTCGAGCAGCCCGAAGGAGATGCCGACGCCGATCGAGACGGCCGCGTAGAAGCCTCCCAGCAGCAGGCC
>OUNM010242435.1_pt1 | contig 30434 bp, 17 predicted proteins | sample 1769961 | NCBI WGS metagenome assembly OUNM01 (sample SAMEA3914820, study PRJEB12502) | metagenome | biome: forest; material: soil | place: USA | collected 2012-03-12 | depth 0.3 m | reverse complement strand
GTCCACCGTCGAGGGCTGGGATTGGCAAAATATTCATGATGGCCAGGGTTAGCGAAATTAGTGCGATAATCAGCAGTGTAAATTGATAATTCATCTCGCTCACGTAGTGCAAGACCACCACAATACCAATTGGGCCCGAAACCTGTTCGGATGCCTCGGTTTGGCCATGCTGCCGAGCCGCGTCGTTGCCCGTCACCGCCCCAGCAATAATACCGCCTAGACCAGCCAATGCGTGGCCTAGCCCCTGGAATGTTGCAACGGTAAATTGACCAATCAATCCAGCCGCAACAATCGGCGCAGACCAGGTTGAACGCTGCATATCAACACCCTCTTGTGCTTCCAATAGGCCAACACCCAAATAGCCAGGGCCAGTCTTGTTAAGCGTAGTCGTGGTAGTGTGCGCCTTGTTGCCGCGCTCGTATACAATTGTTACCGCCCTGCCTGCATACTGCTTGGTAGCTTTTTGCAGGTCACTCACTCGCTCAATTTGAGCTTGCTGGATCTTAGTAATCGTGTCGTCAGCTCTTAAGCCGGCCTTTTGGGCTGGACCGTTATCTTTAATAGACTGTAGTACAACACTGTGCTCAGCGCGGCTTATAGCTTTGGTATCACTGGCGACGCTAAACTGATTATCGAGTAACTGAGGCATGCCGAGGACGGCAATAATCGCTAGCAAGACGTAAGCTGTCAGCAAGTTCATAACCACGCCTGCGGCCATGATTTTGGTCTTTACCCATAGGTTGGCGGCGCCGAAGCTGCCCGGTTCGGTGTCGGTGTCGTGCTCGCCTTTCAGTTTTACAAAACCGCCAAGCGGGAGCGCGTTAATCGTAAAATCCCAACCGCCCTTCATGCGTTTTTTATACAAACGCGGTGGAAAGAAAACTCCGTATTCTTCAACTTCAACACCGCCACGACGCGCGGCAATAAAATGACCCCATTCGTGGACTAGGATAAGCCCAATAAACAGGATAATTCCCAAAATTAATAAGAATACGGACATGTCACTCTATTGTATCAAAACAACTGAGAAGACGCTTACGTTAAAGCGTCATAATCTCCTGCTCTTTCGCCTTAGCCGTAGCTTCGGCCTGGCTACGAGCAGCATTCATGGCGTCTTCAACTTGCTTTTCGAGACGCTTGGCGTCATCTTCACCGATCTGCTTGTCCTTTTTAGCCTTACCGATAATATCGAGCGCATCATGACGCACACCGCGCATGCGCACCATAGCCTCTTCAAGCTTTTCGCCGACTTGCTTGGCAAGATCGCGGCGACGCTCTTCAGTCAGCGGTGGCACTGGTACGCGCACTACACGCCCATCATCAGAGGGGTTCAAGCCGAGCTGCTGGTTATTGCGGATTGCCGAGCTAATTGCTGCTAGGTTGGTAGGATCAAACGGTGTAACCTGGATCAGCTGCGCCTCTGGCGCAGTCACGGTGGCGACCTGGTTTAGCGGCATTTGCGTACCGTACGCCTCAACGGTGACCCCGTCGAGCATAGCTGCACTAGCCCGACCGGTGCGCAGCCCTTTTAAGGTTTCTACGAGATAATCGTTCGCCTGGGCGAGCTTAGTTTGTGCATCATTGACGGCCTGATTTGGGTCCACGTTACTTCCTTTCGTTTCCTTTATTCTAACAGATTGTATACACTACGCCGGCAACCATATTTCTAACTTACACACTGCCTCACCTCTTATAGACTGATCCCATGGAAATTGATGTAAAGCCAAGCACACCCAATCGGTGGCGCCAGGCTGGTAAATGGGGTGCCGGAATAGCGCTCGCCGGCATTGCCGTGGGCTCGGTCGCATATTTGTTTCACGATCATTCAATGCGCGAGGACGACATCCAGCCTGCCCCGCAGCCAATTATAGGTCGTACTGCCGAATTACCTCTTGGGCAGCACCATCGGGAATAGCAGCAACATCGCATTGGACCATAACCGATCCCGAGCCAACGGCTAGATCGCCACTATAGGCAAGTAGGTATGCAGGAGCGTGATTACCCATGCTGTCTGGTCTTGGAACAACAATTTCAACGCCTGTTACGGGCTGGATCACTTTATTCTTGAAGCCGACATAAATAAGTGGGGGGCTATCTACCAAGTCATGGTCCAATTGCTGCTTGTCGGCCATCAATTTTGCCATGTGATCGTCCTGCCACTCTTTTGCAATAACATTAAAAAGGGCCCGACGATTACGCACTAGTTTTGGCTGCCCTTCCAAACGTGCCGTAACTGCGAGTGGCAGCATATCTGACAAGGCACGCTCCATGCCGGTGCGATGCTCCTGGACTGCAACGCGTCCGATGCGCCCTATCATTTCGTATAAATCAGCAAAACGCGCCTCTTGTTTGAGCGCGTTGAGCACGGCCTGGAGATCGCGTGGGTCTTCGGGAGTGCCGAATGCCGGTTTTACGGTTGCCATCACGATCTCCTTACCTTATGTTAGGCGACTTCGCCGAGGGCCAGGCGGCTGAAGCGACGCACAACGACGTTTTCGTTGATGCGGGCAGCGCCTTCCTTTACGTACTCACCGACAGTTTGGTCGGGGTTCTTTACGAATGGCTGGTCGAGCAAACAGCGCTCTGCAAAGTACTTCTGTACCTGACCTTCAACGATCTTGTCGAGCATGTCGGCTGGCTTACCTTCGGCGGCAGCCTTTTCCTTAAATTCACTAACTACACGGTCGCGCTCTTCGGCTGGAATCTCATCGCTAGCAACGTAAAGCGGAGCGGCTGCGGCAATGTGCATAGCCACATCGCGAACCAGAGCCTGGAAGATTTCGCCGCGAGCAACGAAGTCGGTTTCGCAGTTTACTTCAACCAAAACGCCAATGCGGTTATCGTGGTTGTAGTTGCCAATAATACCTTCGCGGGCTTCTTTTTCACCGCGCTTTTCGGCCTTGGTCAGGCCCTTTTTGCGCATTGCTTCAAGTGCCTTGTCGAAGTCGCCGTTCGCCTCTTCAAGTGCGGCCTTGGCGTCGGTCAAACCAACACCAGTGAGTTCTTTGAGGCGCTTTACTTCTGCAATATCTACTGCCATGTTCTTAGTCCTTTCTAGTGGTATTATTTTTCGTCTTTGTCGGGAGCTGGGGTGCTCTTAGAGGCCTTGGCCTTGCCTTCGTCGATAGCACTCTTCACGTAATCAGCAATCAGCTGAATTGACTTGATGGCATCGTCGTTGGCTGGGATTGGGTAGGTTACCTGACTTGGATCGGCGTTAGTGTCGACAATAGCTACAATTGGAATACCAATTTTGTTCGCTTCGCGGACGGCGTTGGCATCAGCAATAATGTCGGTCACAAAAAGTGCACCAGGACGGCTGTTCATGTCTTTAATGCCACCGTACAGACGGTTCAATTCATCAATTTCTTCCTGGAAGCGCTGGATCTCAAGCTTGTTGTACTTATTAGCCAGTTCGCCGCTTTCCATGCGAGTTTCAAGGTCCTTAAGGTGCTTGATGCGACCACCGATGGTGTTCCAGTTGGTCAGCATGCCGCCGAGCCAGCGCTCGGTTACGTATGGCTGGTTTGTATCGGCAGCCAGCTTCTTAACGATGTCCTGGGCCTGGCGCTTAGTGCCAACCGTTAGGACTTGCTTGCTCCTAGCAGCCGTATCGCTTAAAAAGCTCAGGGCTTCTTCCAGACATGTAACAGTCTGGGCGAGGTCAATAATGTGCGAGCCGTTGCGCTTGCTGTGAATAAATGGCGCCATCTTAGGATGCCAGCGGCTAGTTTTGTGGCCAAAATGAGCTCCGGCCTCGAGTAGTTGTTTCATGTCGACGTTTGTCGCCATAGGTTGAATCCTTCCTTTCTGCAAAGCTTGAGCAATAACGCCTCTCATGGTCGTTCTGCAAAAATCCTTGCTCTTGAGTTAGGGAGCTTCGCGGTGCCTACACGGCCCCTCCGCAAAGAGGATTAATCCCCTAACCTGCTTACTTAATTGTGTTCGCATTGTAACAGATAGGTTACTTCGGTGCAACTTCTTCGGTGACAAAGCTATGGGCAGCTTCGATAAAGTGCTCTATCCTGCGTGGGTCGCGTAAACCAGGGAATTTGTCTGTGGGTGAAGAGACGGGCAATAAAACTTCATCCACGAATGGAGCGTAATCCCCTATGCGATCATGCGCCACGGGCAACCTCGCCACAAGCGCAATGCTCCCTTTTTTTCTTCGCATAGCCTCCAACTTTTCTGGCCGAGGCAGTATCTCTTCGCTACTGCCGCTCGTTACAGCAGTATCCACACTGCCGGCATAGGCTCTCATGAAACGAAATGCTTGGTCTGGTCTTTCAGTAAAGGTTGCACTGCCGCGATATGCCACACCGCCCAGGCAACGTACTCCCTGCAAGACATGCTGGCCATTTTTAAATGCCACAATACTTCCGGCCCTATTTTCCGTAGATATATCGTCTGTCCAAAAGGCATCGGGGAGACGACTAAAACCTTTACTCATCGTATAGTCCAGGAACGCCCGGAAGCTGTCGGTCGCGTTTGTCATAGGAAGATTAACGCCCACCGGCAAGTGCGGCACTGCTTCCGCTACCGTGTTAAAGGGTCCCGGTACTCGTGATCGAACATATATGCCGTCAACTCCCGTTTTCGCAAGCCCCAACGCCCGGCTTCGATAAGCCGTTGGTGTGGATGCCTCCAAAACGCCAAATACTTTCACGCCCCTTCCCCCGTTTGTCTCTTTAATTATACCAAGTCATGCAACCCTTGACCGACAGCTAACAGGGGTGGTATAATGCTAAGCAACTGTTTGGGATACACCGACTGCGCCCCGCCCGCCGCTAACCGGTTACCACGCATATAACACAAGCAAAGGGCATGAGGATAATACATGAAGAAGGATCTCCATCCTGATAACTACCGTCTGGTCGTTTTCGAAGATCTCAACAATGGTAAGCGTATTCTGACCCGTTCAACCGTGGCTTCAGAAGAAACCACTAAGTGGGAAGACGGCAACGAATATCCACTCGTTAAAGTACATATCACTAGCTTCTCTCACCCATACTACACTGGTGAAGAGCGCGTACTCGACCTCGAAGGCCGCGTGGACAAGTTTAAGGCCCGCGCTGCTGCTGGTGAGGCCGCTAAGGACAAGCGTGCTGCTGCTGCCCAAAAGGCTAAGCGCCGCGCTGAAGCCAAAGCCGCTAAGTCTGCTGACGAACAAGCCGCCTAGCTATACGCCATCAAAACCACCGCTCGCCTTACGGCTTTCGGTGGTTTTTCTATATACTAATAGCTGATTATGGACCAAAAAGAACAAGCCTACCGATCTGAACTCGCTGAGCTCGAAGCCAAACTGGCCGATCCGAGCGTCTTTAGCGATCCTTCATATCCTAAGCTCGCCAAGCGCCGCAGCGACGTAGCCGACATCGTCGCTCTGTTTGATGAGCGCGCAAAACTTGCTGGCGACAAAGCTGACGCCAGCGAACTCGCAGGTGGTCCTGACGCCGAACTACAACAAATGGCCCACGCCGAACTCGAAGAGCTGGAGCCTAAAATTTTAATGAACGAACAGCGCCTCATTGAAGCTCTAACCCCGCAAGATCCGAACAACGACCGCGACATTATTATGGAAATCCGGGCAGCGGCCGGTGGTGACGAATCTGCCCTGTTTGCCGGCGAGCTCTATCGCATGTACGTCCGCTGGGCCGAAAATCACCAGTACAAAATCGAGTTAATCAGTGAATCGCCATCCGAAGCCGGTGGCTTTAAAGAAATTAGCTTTGCCGTACGCGGCGTCGAAGCCTATAGGAACCTCAAGTTCGAAGCCGGCGTACACCGCGTACAACGCGTCCCAGTCACCGAGAGCCAAGGTCGTGTGCACACCTCCACTACAACTGTTGCCGTACTACCTGAAGCCGAAGAATCGGACATCGAAATCAATCCAAACGACCTACGTATTGATGTTTACCGTTCCGGCGGCCACGGCGGCCAATCCGTGAACACAACCGACTCTGCCGTACGTATTACTCACTTGCCATCTGGCCTGGTCGTTAGCAATCAAGACGAAAAGTCGCAAATTAAAAACAAGGCTAAGGCCATGAGCGTGCTGCGCTCACGACTGCTGCAAATGAAGATTGACGAAGAGCAAAAGCAACTGTCGGATGCCCGCAAAAAACTAATCGGATCCGGTGACCGTTCCGAAAAAATCCGTACTTATAACTTCCCACAGGACCGCATTACCGACCACCGCATTGGCTATAGCCGCTCAAACATTCCTGCCGCTCTGGCCGGCGACATCGACGATCTAATTGATGAGCTGCAAAAGGCCGAGCACGAGCTACTCAGCAATGAAGGCTAACGACTGGCTTTCCCGAGCCCAGACGCAACTCTCAGACGCTAACATCGCCACTGCACGCCTAGACTCACTAGTCCTTCTAGAAGATTGCTTACAGCAAGACCGCGCCTATCTACTCGCACACCCCGACATTGAACTAACCGACGAACAAACAGCAGCTCTGCAGGCGCAACTCACACGCCGCGCGGGTCATGAACCACTGGCATACATCCGCGGCAAAACCGAGTTTTACGGCCGTGAATTTTACGTCAACGAATACGTGCTTGAACCACGGCCAGAATCCGAAACCATGATTGACTTGCTAAAACAGCTGCGGACGCCCGAGGCAACCATTGCCGATATTGGCACCGGTTCGGGCGCCTTAGCCATAACTGCACGGCTAGAGTTACCGAATGCCAAGGTTGCAGCCGTCGACATCGATACCAATTGCCTTAATGTAACTGCCAAAAATATGGATCTGCACAATGTACGTGTTGAATGCTTCCTCGGTAACCTGCTGAAGCCATTTTTGCAAAAAAGTTGCAATTTTTTACCTGACGTTTTGCTCTGCAACTTGCCGTATGTACCGGATAATTTTCAGATCAATCAAGCCGCTACGCACGAGCCTTCCCTTGCCCTCTTTGGCGGCCCGGATGGCCTCGATTTATACCGTACCCTGTTCACCCAGGCCGCACAGCTCACTAAAATGCCGATTATTCTCACAGAATCACTACCGCCACAGCATCCATCCCTCACTATGGTTGCCGGGGAGCATGGCTACGTACAGACTGCCGAAGACGACTTTATTCAGGTATTTAAGCCTGCCGACTAGCTACTAGGCATTACGCCCAGCGTCACAGTCAACGTACGAGTTTTATCGCCATTTACTACCGTCAGCTTCACCTCGTCGCCCGGCTGGTGTTTGCCTAGGAGGCTGGTTAGGCTGTGATCCTCATTAACTGCAGCGCCGTCAACCTTTGTAACAATGTCGCCTGTCTTGAGTCCGGCTTTGTCGGCCGGTCCGCCATCGATTACCGGGCCAGAACCATCGTTTGTAGGCGCAATGTATGCGCCGCTTTCGACGCTTAAGTCGTACTGCTTGGCAATATCAGCAGTCAGCGCCACATAGCGAACACCTAGGTATGGCCGTTCCAGTTTACCCGTTTCAACCACCCGGTCGATAAGGCCCTTGATATCGTTAATTGGGATTGCAAATCCAATGTTCTGCGAATCGCTGGCTACGGCAGTATTGATGCCAATAACCTGGCCGTTTAGATTAACCAGCGGACCGCCAGAGTTACCTTCGTTAATTGCAGCATCGGTCTGGAATAAGTTTTCTAGGTTCTCGGAATCGGCCGACGCGCCGTCGCTACTGCCGGCCGTAATATTGCGCCCGAAGCCCGAGACAATACCGCTCGTTACCGTATTCTGGAACTGGCCCAGGGCATTGCCAATAGCTACCACTTCATCACCAATAGCTACGCTACTAGAATCGCCGAGCGTCGCGGCTGGGAGTTTATGCCCCTTGGCATCGTTAATTTTGAGTACAGCAATATCTAGACTGTCGTTATCGTTGGTGCGGCCCAGCACGCTAACGTCATCGAGCTCTGTACCATCACTCAATGTAATGGTGACATTCGTAGTGCCCGATGGCACCACGTGACGGTTTGTGAGCACCAGCCCTTCCTTGCTGATAATAACGCCCGTGCCAGCGGCTTCCTGGGTTGGCGAGCCGCCGCCATAGCCAAAGTATCGGTTGTACGCGTCAGACTCATCACTACTGCCGCCAATGCTGACATTGACGCTCACCACGCTGGGGCCTACATTTTTAGCAATATTATTAATAAGCTGGCTCTCGCTCGTTACGATTTTCTTTTCGCCGCTCAGACTACCTGTAATAATGCTGTCGCTCGTGTGGTTCTGAATATACGCGCCCAGAAAGCCACCCAGCAGGCCCACCAGCAACACTGCCGCAATCCCAAGAGCTTTTGTGCGGCTCGTGACGTTACGCCAGCTAACGTGAGGACGAGGAATATGTGGCATTGTGAAGTTAATGCTTCGACCAGTGCGAGGCGTTTTTGCACTCGAAACAGTGTGGGCCGGCACTTCTTCCGGCGTATCTTTTGGCGTGTTGGTGTCTGCCACGTTTAATCCCTTCCCTGTTATTTACGCAATTTGCGGTAAGTATGGCACTCAAACCTGAGAAAAAGCTATACGACTTTATCGCCCCAGTCAGAGAATGTCAAAACCACCAGCACGATCGCTAACATAATAAAAATAAATTGGCGGCGTAGCGCGACGCTCAGGCGCTCGTAATGGTCGAAGTAGTACAAGGCAGCAAGCCCGTACCCGATCGCCGAAAGTAACAAAGTAATTTGGGCGACAAACTGGTAATACAGCATCCAGTGGGCCAGCAGCCAGGCCATGGCAGCACCAATGTAGCCCCAGATATAGCTTAGTAAACGAGCATAGGCTTCGTCGAAACTATCAATAAAGTGGCGTGCCGACAGGTAACAAATTAAACCTGTGAGCAAGCTCAGGCCCCACAACGGGCCATCAGCCCAAGCGACAAACAAGGCCGACAGTGCGGCAAACTGGCCAATACCAGCCTGCACCGACACCCACAAGGTTGTGCTACGGGGCTTAATAAAGATCAGCCACAGGCCATACGCCAGCGCCCACAGCAGCTGCGCAGTCATGCTGGGAGCATCTTGCATGAAGATGACAACAGATACGCCAACCATAATATCGACAGCATTGGCTCGGATGTTAGCCGGCCAAAAACGCGGCCGCACCGCAAACATGCGCCACTTCGCCAGAATAATAATAATGAACGCGAGCGCCACAAATTCTAGTCGAATCAGTACAAATACTAAGAGTGGCAAAAGCACTAATAATACGTAGTGTAGAAAAGTTGAAAACCCGCGCGTCGGCGTGAGCTTAGTTATTACCGGTCTCATCTCCACCTAATATTACTACAAAATCAGCAGTTCCGGGTGTAATTGTGCTATCTGGAAGCGTTTTGACCGCCGTAGTGTTGTATCGCTGTTCCAGATAATGCTTCGTGTACTTCTTTTTGCCCTTGCTTAAGTCCACTACGGCAGTGGTCGGGAATACTTTTTCCTTCGTCGATGTGGTGCCGATAACGTTATAGCCATAGCCCTTCAGTTTGGTTGCCGCCGCCTGCGCCAAACCGCTCTGAACCGTGCCGTTCACGACCAGCACCCGAGCCTTTTCTTTCATGATGTAGCCGTCCTTCAGATGGCCGCGGACATAGTCCTGGATAGCGTCATAGTTTTCTAGGCCAGCCTTGGGCATCACAATTGATTGGCCATTGATATTACCAGTGGTAACCAAACCATTCGTGGCCGCAGCACCGCTCGTCGTTGAGGTGGAACCGGCTAGACTCAGCGACTCAATTTTATTATTGGAGATCTTTTTAAAGATGCTGTAGAGGCGCGAAGCGTCATTTATGCTGAAGTCGCTACTCACATTGTTACCGAAGGCCCCCATCAGACCAGAGAGTTTTACCGGGTTTGCCACTACACCCAAAGAGATCGCTTTTTCTTTCAGGGCTAGTATTACAGCGCGTTGGCGCTGTGAGCGAGCAAAGTCGCTACTTGTTTCGCGAGAGCGCACATAATTAAGCGCATGCTTGCCGTCGAATTGCTGCACGCCCTTGCGCGCCAGATATGGATTCTTTTCATTTTCCCAGGCCATGGTTGGGTCGTATAAATCTTCTGGAACATTTACGGTTATGCCGCCAACGGTGTCGACTGCCTGGCGGAAAGCCTGGAAGTTAATCATAAAGTTGTAGTGGATTGGCACGCCGAGCACCTTCTCTATAGTCTGATCAATCGAGGTAAAGCCGGCAGCAATGGCGTTAGCATCGGTGCCACTGACTTTGTTTTTACTCATATAGTTATACTTCGCTGTAGCGTATGCGGCGTTGATCTTCATACTTCCCTTGCCAGGCAATGTAACCCACAGGTCACGCGGGACACTAAGCAGTGCTGCTGAGTGGTTAACCGGGTCGATACTGGCAAGCATGAGGGTGTCGGTCAGGTCGCCACCGGCATGACCCTGCCCACCAATACCAACTAAAAGCACATTAATACGTCCATCGCCTTCGCCCTTAAGACGGTTCGGATCGACGTTTTCTTGCAGCGATGCCGCTGGGGTGGCGGTACCCTTAAAGACCTTGTGTATGTTGAAGTACCCCTGCGAAAGCAAAATACTGCCCACACCAATAAATACGGCCATGGCCGCGAAGGCAGTGCGCATTAATGTTACACGCAGGCGCTTGGCCTGCTTGCGAATCACCGGCTTCATATGGTGCCGATTAAAGCTTTCGCCGTCTGGCAACGACATATCGAGCGGTTTATGTTTACGACGGCGCGCAGGGGCCGGAGCTAGAACCTGCTCTTGCGGCGACGGCTGCGGTGCACGCGCAAACAGCCGGGTGTTTTGGTCAGCTGTTTTTGTTTTAGCCGGTATAAAACCCTCTACCGCGTTACGCGCATTGTGCGCTTTCGGCGGCCGGGGTCGTCGATAATTATCCATCTCGTTCGTACCCTTAATTTTAACATAAGCGGATGGACTTGGCATGATATGATGGAGGGCGAATGGATAATAAAACTAACACCCCACAGCCAACCAGCGGCGACCAGCAGCCAACCACCCCTACACAGCCGCGAATCACTTCTACCGACCCCCGTTTACTGCAGCCGCAGCAGCCCCAGCCAACCTCGGCAGAAGTTATTGAAGAACACAAGGAAGGCGCCGGCGGCGAAGGTGGTAAAGGCCATGGCAGCTGGCGCGAATTTTTCGCGCTCATCGGTATTTTACTAACTGCTGGGTTACTCGCGTTTTTCTTAATTTCGTTTGTCTTTCGGTCTTACGCCGTAGACGGCCCCAGTATGGAAACAACCCTGCAAAATGCCGACAAGCTGCTAATTTGGAAGGTTCCGCGCACGGTCGCCCGCATAACTGGCCATCAATATGTGCCAAACCGCGGCGATGTCGTTATTTTTGACGAGGACGACCTCAGCGCCTGCGGCCAATACGGCAAACGCCAGATTATTAAGCGCGTTATCGGCCTCCCTGGCGAGCGTATAACCATCCAAGATGGTACATACGTAGTCTATAACAGCGCCCACCCCGATGGCTTTAAACCCGACCTAGAGCTTAACTACAATAAAGACCAGCACATTCCGACTACGACAGGAGACGTTGACGTCCGCCTGTCTAAGACGCAGATCTTCGTATCTGGTGATAACCGCCCAGACAGCTGTGACTCACGCCACTTTGGGCCAATTCAAACCGATCAGCTTATCGGTAAGCTCGTTGTGCGGTTGCTACCCGCCAACCACATTAAAGTCTTTTAGTTTCCCAGTTGTTGGATGATGCGCTGTAGCTCATCATCGGATGTAAAGCTAATCTCTAGACGGCCACCTTTAGCGGTCCGCTTTACGCGAACTGGAGTATTTAAACGCGTGGAAAGCGCTTTGGTCTCTGGAGTTTCAGTTTGGACGCGTTCTTTGGCAGCTTTTGCTTGGTGACCTGCCTTGTGGGCCGTCACAAAACGCTCGGCTTCACGCACGCTCCACCCATTTTTAATAATTGCCTCGAGCAACTGCTTTTGGGCGTTTGGATTATCTTTCAGGGCCAGGATTGCCCGGGCATGCCCTTCTGTGATACTTTTTGTGTTCAGTGCTTCCTGCGCCTCTGTTGGCAAATGCAATAAGCGCACAATATTGTTAACAGTCGAGTTTGCTTTGCCCAATTGCTTCGCAATCGTATCGTAGGAAAGGCCAAATTGCTGGTGTAACTTCTCGATACTAATTGCCTGTTCTAACGGGGCTAGATCCACGCGTTGGACGTTTTCAATGATAGCAAGTTCGAGCTTGGCCTGCTCCTGCAGGGTTCGTACAATAACCGGTACGCTTTTTAGTTCGGCAATTGCAGCAGCGCGCCAGCGGCGCTCGCCGGCAATAATTTGGTATTTACCCTGCCCGTGGGGCGCAACCACTATTGGCTGCAAGATGCCGTGCGACTTTATAGACGCGGCAAGCTCTTGCAAAGATTCTTCGTCAAACTGGCGACGAGGCTGATCTTTATTTTGCTCAATGTCTGTTAGCGCAATTTTTTGGATGCGCTCGTCCTCATTTAATAATAACGAGTTATCAAAACTCTGCGGAATGAGCGTACCGAGCCCAGCCCCCAACCCTCTTTTTGGTTTTGTAGCCATGAACTAACTATAGCAGATTTTAGCCGAGTCGTTTACCAACTTCTTTAGCGAGCTGCTTATACGCGCGTGCGCCTTTGGACCATTTATCGTATGCCGCAATTGAGCGGCCATGACTTGGGGCTTCGGCCAAACGGACGTTTCGCGGGATAACAGTTTCGAACACCTTGTCGCCAAAATATTGTGCGACCTCTCCTTTTACCTGCTCACTTAATGAAGTACGCGCGTCATACATGGTAAGCAGTACGCCCAAAAGTTCCAAATGCGGGTTTAATCCCTGTCGAACTTGCTGCGTAACCTCCAAAAGCTGGGTCAAACCTTCGAGCGCATAGTACTCCGATTGTACTGGTATTAAAAGGCTAGTTGCCGCTGTTAGCGCATTAACGGTAAGGAGGCTTAGCGCCGGTGGACAGTCGATAAGAACGTAGTCATGCCCACTCTTGGATAGTGCCTTTTTAAGCGAGAATTCACGCTCGCTAAGGTCTACAAGCTCAAGCTCAGCAGCGGCGAGCGACTGCCCGGTTGGCAAGAGGTAGACGTTCTCTTCATCAGGGACGGGTACGATAGCGGCGTCTAGGCTCTTCTTGCCGAGCAGCACTTCGTAGGTACCGGTTTTAATGCCCTGCTTATCAATGCCCAGACCACTGGTGGCATTACCTTGGGGATCTAAATCTACCACTAATACCGACTTGCCCGCCCGAGCCAGATACGTGGCCAAGTTAATAGTGGTAGTCGTCTTCCCTACTCCACCCTTTTGATTGAGAACGGCAATAATATGCGTCATGTTTGTCTCTAATTTCCTAACCATAAGCCTATCACTTCTTCGGTGGCGGAGCAACTTATGAAACGGTTACGGGCTAGTGGTGGCGTGGCCCTGGCTGCCAACTACCACGTAGTCGAACTGGTAGACCGTGCCGTCAGCGGCAGCCTGGCTGATCACTAACTGCCAGCCGCTTACCGTCTTCACCAGATATACTGGAGCGTTTACGCTGCTCTCGTTAGTTGGGCTAATCACAATGCGTGGAGTGTACTCGAATGGCGAGTTGAATGTCACCTTAGCCAATTCGCCTGCCTTCAGGATTTCGGCTGGAACACTGTGAGCTGAATCTGCTGGGCGAGCCTTAACGGTGACATTCAGCGTACCGGCCACGTCGGTACCATCGATGGTCACCAAACCATCCTGACCAGCGGCCGAACCAACGGCTACCAGTGGCGCATCGCTGTCACTTAAGAAGTGCTTGGCAATGATGATGTTCTGGGTACGAGTAGTGCCACTTACGGTTAGGTCACCACCGATCTTCAAGTAGCCACTGATTTCGGCGTTGCCCGATACCTTCAAGGCGCCAGCGCTCAGTAGTCCACCGGTGTTAATGCTGTCGGCGTACAGCGCACCATTTACGGTCAAGGTGTTCAGTATTGCGCTACTGCCTTGCATTACGACATCTTGGCCGGCTGGATTGGTTGCGCTCGGGTTGATGAACATCAGAACCTTGCCACAAGTGTAGCCAGTGCTGCAGACATATGAACCGTCTTCGGTACCAGTAAAGTCCGCCATGGCAACACCAATTACAGCACCTGAGCCAGTAGCCTTCATGGCGAACCCTGGGATGCTTGAGCTTGTCAGGTAGTCACCCTGGTGAATCACGCCATTCATAGTACTAACCTTAACTGGAACACGACCAGACAGAGCCAATGGACGCTGGTCGGCACCGGTGGCAGTATCAACACTAGTAGCGTTAGTCAGGAAACCTGGGCTAGTCGAGATAACACCAAGCGCAGCGCCATCGTAAGGTGTGGTCGCTTTAACAGCTGACTCGTGCTTGTTCGGATCCATCGTGACCACATCGGCTGCTTCAATTGAAGCATCGCTCACGGCAATGTTTTCGGCGTAGTCAGGGCTGGCCACACCACCAGTAATGGTGCCCTTGGCCTGCAACTTACCAGTTGAATCTACTGTTAATAGGTTGGCACCGCTTGAATCCTGGAGAACAAATAGGTGAGCGGCCTGGTTGGCGGAGCCCTGGATTACCAAGCCGGCCGAGGTAGCAGATGAAGTGCCCACGCCCATAGTCGCAACGTAGGTGGTCTTTGGCGAGGCAAAGGTCGTGTTGTTAATTTCCACACTCACCGTGCTGTAAGCCGAGTTAGGTGTTATGATGTCAGCCCGTCCGTCACCATTCACGTCGGCGAGTGCTAGAGTGAAGGTGTAGTAGTTCGCTGTTGCGGTAGTGGAGGCAGTGTACACCGCATCGCCATCATTCGCTAAAATATACACATAACCGTAGCTGTTAATACTGCCTACCACCAGGTCAAGGTCACCGTCGCCGTCTAGGTCTGCCGCGCCAAGGCTTGCAGCACTACCAATGCTAGTCGAATAATCAATCTTAGTTGCAAACGTACCGTTACCGTTATTTTTAAAGATCGAAACAGTGGTAGACCCATAGTTAAGGGCAGCCAGGTCTTTATCGCCGTCGCCGTCAAGGTCACCCACAACAAGAGAGTACGGGTTGGCGCCAGTCGTGTAATCAACCTTGGTTGCGAAAGTGCCATTACCGTTGTTCTTGAGTACCGACATAGTGCCACTAGTGTAGTTCACTACTGCAAGGTCGCTATCACCATCGCTGTCGATATCGGCAGCCACGATGGCACGGGGGCCAGTCCCAACGGTGTAATCAACTTTGGTTGCATATGCCCCAGTACCGTTGTTTATGAAGACCGATACGGTAGTGGTGCCGGAGTTGCCTGCAGCAATATCAATATCGCCGTCGCCGTCTAAGTCACTCGCGACAACGTACATTGGAGTACTACCGGTAGTGTAATCGACTTTGGTTGCGAAGGTGCCGTCGCCGTTATTCTTAAGGACCGAGATGCTGGTAGAGCTCTGGTTAGCCACAATAAGGTCCTTGTCGCCGTCGCCGTCAATATCGGCACTCGCAATACCAAACGGTGCAGAACCAACGGTGTAGGTAACCCCCGTTGTAGTAAAGCTGGCGGCACCATTATTTTTAAATACCGAGATAGTGTTAGTACCGTTGTTCGTAACGGCCATGTCATTATCACCGTCGCCGTCTAAATCTGCGACCGTGACACCGCTTGGTGTAGCGCCCGTGTTGTATGAGCCTGTAACACTGAATGAGAAGCTGCCTGGAGCTGAGTACGCCTTAGTGTAAGCAAAGTTAGAGCTTGAAGCACTCCTGCCAACCGTTAACAAGTTGCCGCTAGCGTTCATCGCAACCAAGGCGGTACCAGCGGCGTCTTGTGTAGCAAATAATGGAGCTTGCTGGCCGTCTGCGCCCTGTATGACCAGGCCTGCCGAGCTATTGCTGATCGCGTTAATACCCAGGGTTGCAGCGTTGACGGATGATGCAATTGGGAAAGTAGTTTCATTAAGCAAGACGTTAATCAGGGAGTTGTTGTAGTTGGCCGTAATGATGTCAGGGCGGTTGTCACCGTTCAGGTCGGCAGCGACAATACCGTAGACATAACCGTTGCTTAAGGATGCAACATTGTAGTAGGTATAGACCCCGCTGCCAGTGTTGCGCAGTATCCAGACGTTAGCAGTGCCGGCATCACGGCCACCAACCAGATCCATGTCGCCATCGCCGTCGATATCAGCCGCTACAACACCGGCCGGTGAGGTAGTGCCGCCCTCATCGTAATCGGCCTTGGCGGCAAAGGTAGCATTGCCATTATTCTTTAGGACCGAGACTGTGGTAGTACCGTAGTTTACTGTTACGAGGTCAACATCGTTGTCACCATCAACATTTACGGCGATCACATCGCGTGGATTCGTACCCGTAGTGTAGTCAACCTTGGCGGCAAACGTACCGTCGCTGTTGTTCTTTAGGACCGAGACAGTGCTGCTACTATAGTTGCTCACGGCCACATCCTTGTCGCCATCGCCATCCAGGTCGGTTAACACAACGCCCCATGGGCTGCTGCCCGTAGTGTAGTCAACCTTGGCGGCAAACGTACCGTCGCTGTTGTTCTTGAATACTGAGATGTTGTTTCCGCTATAGTTGGCAGTTACGATATCCTTGTCGCCATCGTTATCAATGTCGGCGGTAGCAAGGGCGCGTGGTGCACTACCGGTGGTGTAATCGACTTTAGCGGCGAAGGTACCATCGCCATTATTCTTCAGAACCGAGATTGTGGTAGCACTGTAGTTAGCGGTTACGATGTCGACGTCGCTATCACCATCAACATCAACAGCCACAACCTCCGAAGGACTTGTACCGGTAGCGTAGTCAACTTTGGCGGCAAGCTTGCCAGTGTTCAGCTTGTTCTTCATGATGGAAATCGTATTAGAACCATAATTTGCAGCAATAACGTCTTGGTCGCCATCGTTATCAACGTCAGCAGTCGTCACGGAGTATGGCGTGCTACCAACGGCGTAGGTACTATAAGCGCCAAAGCTTGGGTTACCGGCGGCGGTTGCTGCCTTGGTATAGAGTAGCGGGATATTAGACGCCGTGCCGATACCCACCCTCCCTTCAAACAGTGCTGAGACAATTGGCGCAATACAGTCAGTGCCGGCCAATTCTGCCGGTGCGTCACAGACGTACACGACCACATTTGGTGTTGCAGCGTACGTTGTGTATACGAAACACGTCGTGCCACTCAGGGTGCCGCCGCTTGGGCAGGTATAGCCTGGTGTCTGCAACGTTGTCGCAGTATAGGTATATGTACACGTCGTTCCGCTTAAGCTACCCCCGCTCGGGCAGTCGTAGTAAGCAGCTGAGTATGAGGCATTGTAGCTGTTGTAACAGGTAGTGCCACTGAGCGTACCCCCGCTCGGGCAGTCGTAGTAAGCAGCTGAGTATGAGGCAGCATACGAGCTGCTACACGTCGTGCCACTCAGGGTGCCGCCGCTTGGGCAGTAGTAGTACTCAGCGTGGTAAGCCCCGTACTGCCAGCAAATATTGCCATATAGTGTCCAGGAGCCGGTACATGAGTAAGTAACCCAGTCGTCTGCCGCATGCACGCTGTAGCACGACCCACCACTCCATGTGTAGCCTGCACCTTCACAGCCCGCCTTGGTGGTGTAAGCAGGTCGGTCGTGGTGACAGGTTGTGCCAACTACGGTGTCTTGTGAGTGAGGACAGGTGTACGTGTGTGAGGCATTTGCAGCTTTTTCACACTGGTTACTGGCGTTCAGCGTACCGCCGTTCGGACAGTCGTAGTAAGCCGGTGAATATGAGGCGGTGTAAGAAGTAGTACAAGTGGTGCCGCTCAGGGTACCGCCGCTTGGGCAGTAGTAGCCACCAGGGTGATAAGTAGCACTGTAGTTATTAGTACAAGTGGTGCCGCTCAGGGTACCGCCGCTTGGGCAGTAGTAGTAAGCGCTGTGGTAAGAGGCATTGTAAGTGTACGTACAAGTGGTGCCGCTCAGGGTGCCGCCGCTTGGGCAAGTGTATGCGCCCGACTGATAGGTAGCAGCATAGCTGGTAGTGTTCGTACAAGTGGTGCCAGTCAGGCTGTCGCCCGTCGTACAGCGGTAGTCACTGTATATCACCTGAGCTGGATAGCTAACGGTGTGTGGAGTAATGCCAACGTGCAGCAGCGTGCTTGGGTCGGCTACGCCGACTCCGAGGTTGCCTTCGCTCGTAAGCGCCACAGTCCCCTCTTCGGTCTTGAAGAGTAAGCCGTCCTTACCGGCAACTTGAACGGCGGCCATGGTGGTTTCATTACCAACCATCTGGTTTGACATACCGATGCCGTACCATGGTGCATTGTTCACGTCGATACCCACTGCACTACCAAACGATACGCCGCTGGTTAGCAGCTCTCCGCCGATGATGCCATTGCCACCAATGTTAAAGTTAGCGTCTTGTGGATCGGTACTGTTCTGGATGTAGTTTGAGCTACCACTGGCAGCTGCAAAGTCGGAAGCATCTTTGCCATCAAGGTAGTCAGCGTTCAAGTCTTCTACAACTGTGGTTGACGATACTTGCAGTGGAGCGGTACCTGTCGTGACGGTCGAGATGATTACACCGCTCGTAGTCAGACCGGTCAAAGTGCCGAGTCCAGTAACACCAGTGTAGCTACCGCTCAGACGAGCGCTTGCGAGTGTACCGCTGGTAAGAATAGCCGTATCGGCTGTTACGTTTTGCAGAACACCCGTCGCGGTCAAACGCGCCGTACCAGCAGTCATAATGTTGCCTGTGGCATTAACATTGCCGCCAAACAAACCGGTACCAGAAATGTTGAGGCTACCAGTTTGCGTGGTGCCCGGCGTAGCTGATTGTAATTGAACGCCGGTCACACCATTCAGGATCTGATTCCAACCACCCCAAGCAGTAGCACTCGTTGAAGTGCGTGTCCAAAGGTTGCCGTTATCACTGTAGGCCATCTGCAACGCAGGCCCCCCACTTAAGTCTGTGCCAGTGCCATACTTACGCCAGGTCATAACACCGTTGTAGGTACCGCCATCGGACAAACCGTTTGTAGCGTTCGCCTTAAAATCGTATTTAATAAAGGAGCCGTAATCTTGTGGCAGATCATTCACTGCTCGTGTGTCGCGCGATACTAATGTATACGCACTACCCGTGGTGTTCTGGTTCAGCGTTGGTACATCAGCAGCCTGGATGGCGCTACCCACAAAGTTTGTGCCGTTACCGCGCAGATAGGTACCTGAAGCGGCGGCGCCGTTCACACGGAAGCCAGTAGTGGCGTTAATGATCGAGCCCTGTATAGTCGCCGTAGTCGTGATATTGCCACCCATGGTCAAGGTGTTAGTGCTCGAAACGGTTAGGTTGCCGTTAAAGGTGAAGGCGCCAGTACCGAAAGTCCCCGCCGTGACCTGAGAGGCTGGAATAGCCGTTACATCTGAAACCGTTACAGTAGTGCCTGCTGCCCCACCGTTCGCATTGTCGTAGTTCGACAGATCAGTCTGCTGTGTAATGTTCCAGCCATTTGCGTGGCTCACCGTTTCGCCGCTGTGGCCTTCCATGAAGCTCGTTACCGTAATCTTTGGATACTGATAGGTGGCAAGTTCATCGCCAAGAATAATTACAACCTTACCAGTCGTAATGTTGCGCGCTAGGCGAACCGCCAACTTCTTACCACCGACATTAACATAGCCGCGGTTAGCAAACGTGGTGTTGAAATAGGTGCCAATTGTGATTTCAAACGGCGAAGTACTGTCGTAGAAGAAGCCTTCAATCTTGGTGCGAGTCATGACACTTGTTGGTGAGTTAACAGGAGTTTCAATAACGAATGCACCGGCAGCCGTCGCTGTTGCGTTACTGTACGTCGCCACGTTGCGGAAGACCAGCCAGTCGGTACCACCCTCGATAGAGGCACCAGTAAGGGTTAAGTTACCGCCCAATGTGAGATTACCGCTAAAGTTGACGTCGCCACCCTGAACGTTCAATTTGTAGGCACCAGGAGTGGTTGTACCAATGCCCACATTGCCACCACTCGCCTGTAGGCTCAGGTTGTAGGCAGTAGCAGTACCTGTTAAACGTCCCGCTTGTATCCAGGCATTACCATCGGTGTTTGTGCCCATGTTAATACCGTAGTTGGTGTCAGCATTTGAAACAGTAAAGGCCACGCCATTAGTAGAGCCGAGTGTCATGCTGGCTGCGGCAGTAGCTGAGGATGTTTGCAAACGAACCTTAGGCGAGCCCGTACCGATACCGACGTTACCGCCGTAGTTGTTTAAGTACAGATCGCCGTTGGTTGCAAAGTTTGCACCCGTGCGACCCTGAATGTCGCTTCCACCATAGCCAATCATCACACCGTTGTTTGAGCTGTTGCCAATGAGTACTGGTTTGGTGCTGCTGGTGTTAAAGGTTGCGCTTGGGGTTAGGCTCGTCGTCAGAGCGCTACCAACCGTCAAAAGGCCACCCACGGTACCGGTGCCGGTAACATTAAAGCTAGCCGCTTGTGGACTTGTACCATTCTGAATGTAGCTGCCGCTACCGCTCGCCGTGGCAAATGCGGTTGAGTCGAGGCCGTCTAGTAAATCGGCGTTCAGGTTGGCAACCTTGGTGGTTGAAGCAACTACCAAAGGTGCGGTACCAGTTGTTGCGGTCGAGGTAATAACGCCGCTCAGCGTCAGGCCACCGTACAGATTGCCACCATTTGAGCTCAGGTAGAGCTCTTGGTATGGCGTAGCATTTTCTTGCATTGAGAAGAACAATTCACCCAGTTGCAGGCCAGCGTTCGACGCGTCATCAGTTACTGTAATGCGGAAACCTTTAACGTATTTCACCAGGGCGAGGAACTTATAGTAGCTTTTTGCGGTGTAGCCGGTCTGCGTATCCAGCGTTTCCCAGCCATAGGTAACGTTGTCAGGTGATGTGTAGGCTTCTACGGTAAAGTCTTTTGGATTCCAATAACGAGAGTTCCAGCCAAATGCTACGCCGCCAGTTTGCGGGTGTACTTGAGTTGTCCAGGTAGTTTCTATTACTGTTGGGCTGGCCGCAGTTACGTCGCCACTAGCACCAGTTACTGAAGTGTTACCGTCAAAGAGGGCGTCAGGAGTCGAGAACTGGACGGCACCAGATTGTGTAACGGTGTAACCAGCGCGCTTGGTAGCGTTGTTAAGCAGGTTGTACATGCCTGCGATAAAGTTACGGCTGTCAGGGCCAAGCGGTATAAGCGCACCCTGGAGCTGGTTATTGTTAAGGTTAAGTGTCCCGCCAATAGAAGTCGTGCCGGACACATTCAAACTAGCGCCGATTGTGGCAGCGCCGAGCATATTCAAGTTATTAATGTTTACCAAGTTGCCGCTAGCGTCGATGCGCTGAGTACCAGCGGACGCACCAGTGTTAATGCCGCTTGTGCCATTTAGGGTCGTACCGGTGATCGTGTTAGTGCTGCTGATTGCACCTGTAAAGGTGTTCACACCGGCGCCGCTCTGAGTGTAGGCACCATTTGTTGTGATGCTCGTTACACCACTCAATGCACCTGCGCTTGTAATGCCATTACTATTGTTGTTCAGACCGCCCGAGATGCTGGCGCCGCCGCTTTGTACGGTCAGCGAGCCAGCGCTCGTGACCGAGCCGTCAGCCGCGACACCAAAGCGCAGGACACCCAGACCACTAGCCGAATAAGCGCGTAGGTCGAGCAAATCAGCCGTCTGACCACTGTAAGCCTGCACGTCGAGTGTTGTGCGTGATGAGTCGAGCACAATTTCAGGAGTGGTACCACCCAAGCTGTTGTTGTAGGCAGCTTGCAATGTAACGCCCGAACTCGGTCCGGCACAGCTACCCCAAGAAGGTGCACCGCCACTGGTAGCTATCAAACACTGACCGGTGCTACCGGCAGCCGTCGTGCCAAGAGCGCCGGTGTTGTTGCCGTACAAAATACCGTACTGCGCAAAGCTGGTCTGGCCGGTGCCGCCGTAGGCTACGGCAATGGTGCCACCCTGGTATGTTACGTTTTGCAATGTGCGGCCGTTCGTCACAACCGTAACGCCGTTAACCACTAGGCCGCCACTCACAATACTGACATTATTAGTTACGCCCAAGCTGTCTAATGTACCAGCGCCAGTTGAGCTCACCCGTACCACACCACCAGTCATCAGGTCACCGCTAGCGTTAATGCTGCCTCCCTGAACATCGAGCATCTGGCTTGGCGTGTTTGTACCAATACCTACATTGCTTACGAACGAAACGTAGTTTCGGGTAGCACTATTCGCGACTGTCGCAGGAGCAGTAATAGCAAGTGCATTGATAGCATTTGTAAGTGCCGATGGAGTTGCACTGCTTACATCAATGCGAACACTCAAGCTATTACTTGTAGTGCCGTTCAGCTGATATACCGGAATACGTAACGATGTGCCCGAAAATTCGACTTCACCCAGTGCATAGTTGCCCGCTACAGGGCCTATTGCTTGGTCTGTTTCACTTGCGTAGGAAGACATCGTGCTACCGCCCAATGCGTGGTAGAAGTTGTATGTACGGGTGAGGTTGCCATAAGATTGTCCAGTAGACCAACCGCCGTTGACTGTTACCTTGTAGGTACCGTGAAATGCGATGTCGCCCAGGTTGATATAAGCAACTTGGTTCGCGGCGAGTGGGAATGCACCCGTAGTACCGGTCCAGATCGCATCGGTGCTATCACGATACACGCCACTAATCGTTGCATTAGTAATGTTTACCAGGTTACCGCTGTTGTCGATGCGCTGCGTACCGTTCCCAGCACCGGTGTTTAGGCCAGTTGTACCGTTCACCGTGCCAGTGGTAAGTGCAGCAGTGTTGATCGTTACAAGGCCGGTATTGCTACCTGTACCGTTTGGACGCAGATAAATATTGCGGCCAGTAGCGCCTGACTCAATGTAAATGTCGTTACTGGTCGCACTAAAGGAGTTACCAACGCCAGCGTAACCTGCAGCTACAATGCCGGCCGTAAAGCGACCAGTACCAGATACGTCCAACTTAGTTGTAGGCGAAACGGTTCCAATGCCCAAGTTGCCATTTGTAAGCAATGTTACCTGCGGGGTTGTACCCCAGGTATCGCTACCAGCGGCGAAGTTTAGGGTCTTGTTGTTGCCTGCCAGTAACATATAGCCACCAGCACCACCGTTGAGCGTGGAATCCAGACCAAAGTAGCCACCGCCGTTAGCGCCGCTACGAACTGCAAGATACTGATCAACAAGCGTTGATTGACCGAAGGTGGCTACCGCACCTGATGCACTCGTGCCGAGTGTCACCGAACCAGTAGAACTAATATTGCCATTTACCGCCAAGCCAGAAAGCGTGCCAACAGCAGTAATACCAGTGTAGCCGCCGCTAACTGCACCCGTTTGCAAAATACCGGAAGCATTAAAGACAACCTGGCTACCTACGGTTAAGGCGCCATTCGGAATAATCACATCATTATTGGCAGCAAGCTTCAGGGCAGCGCTGCTGTCCCCTGGCGAGTTGCCATTTACGATAAAGTCTAGGTAGCCGCCAGCAGTGGTCGCCTGAATGTAGTTTGCTGCCGCTCGGCTAAACGTTAGCTGCGAACCAGTAGAGGCTAATACTGCGTTACCCTGGCTACCGGCGATTGTTAAGCTTGTCGCATTTTGGATGGCGCGGCCAGAAGTAATAACGTTCGTACTACCGATCTGTAGGCCACCGTTCAAGATGTTCACATCAGCGTTTGACTGGGTTGCAACAGTGAGCACGCCACTTGTCAGTGTGTACAGAGATGACTGCTGATACTGGTCGAGCATATTGCTGGCGTTGTAGTTGTTGCCCACAAACAAGGCACCGTTATTAATACGGCGGACAGAAACGTGGTCGATCAAAGTTTCTGAATCGGCTGAAGCGGTGTAGTTGATTAGACCTAGTACGCGCACATACTTCGTGCCCACTGGGAAGCTTGGGTAGGTAGTGCCCTCACCCGTCGTGGTCGCCGAGTACTTGTGCCAGTTACCGTCTACTGCGACAGTCTGACCCGAAGCTGCAAAGTAGCAGTATGTACCACAAGGAGCGGTGGTGATCACCGTCTTGCTTGCATTGTAAGCCTTGTACCCAAAGTACATAGCGCCAGGAGTAGTGCCAGCCACGGTCTTCTTAAGATACGCTTCCAGCTGCAGGACATCGCGCGTAGGATCAACGGGGATGTAGTCGGAGCTTTCCAGTGTTGCTGGACCAGTGATGTGCGCAGCGTAGTTACCGGAGTAGCCACCGGTAACGATATCGGTAATGCCTGTCCAGCCTGTGGTATTGTTGCGCTCAAAGTCACCGTTAGCCACCATATTATCCGTAGCAGCATCGCCGGCGACGTAGCCGCCCTGCAGCACTGAACCGAAGTTGGCGATAATGTTTCCGTTGATTGTAGCGTTCCCTGAAGTAGCGATTGTCGTAATGTTTACAAGCGCACCAGCATTGGTGATACGTTGTGTACCGGCACCAGCACCAGTATTAATGCCGGTCGTACCATTAATTGTGGTACCAGTAATAGTATTACTGGTCGTGATTGTGCCGAACGAACCGCCGATACTACCAGCAGTCAGTGCGCCAGTGCCAGTAATGTTACTGAAAGTACCAGCCGAAAGATCGGCGTTGACGATAACACCAGACCCGATACCAGCAACGCCAGTGCTAGAAATGGTGATGTCGCCAGTAACGGATTGGTTAACCCAGGCCGTGCCGTTGAACTGCAAGATGTTACCACTTGTTGGGGTGTTCAGCGTCAAAGTCGAACCCTGTAGCTTCGCGATGGTTGGGTTCGGGAAGGTGCCGGTTAGGTCGCCGCCAGATGAACCGCCAGCCAAACAACTGCCCTGACAGAACGAACTCGAGTCAAGGCCATCCAATGTGTCAGCATCTAGGTAGTTGCCGGTTACATTCGGTGTTGTCCAGACTGTGTAACCTGAAAGATCAGTCACATCATTGGCGATCGACCAGCCCTTAAGCATGTTGATTGATCCAGTTGTAGATGCAGAGTCAACGGATACCCCCGTGTAGCTCCAGGTAGAGCTAGTGTCGCCAAGGATGATAAGTAACTCGTCGGTTGCTGGATCTCGGGCAAACCTTAGCGTTTCATTAATGTTGCCAACTCGAGTATAAGAATGGCTAAGAATAGTATCAGTGCCACCGTAAGCGTATCCACCGGCGGTGTACGTTGCGATGTTCTTAGCACTGTTGTAGTTATAAACATTGATACGTATATCATCGAGCCAAACAGAGCTATAGGTTACCTTGGTTCGGATAATAATTGCACCCGTGTGGCCACTACCGGCAGTAAAGTTACTCGCAAGACCAAAACCTCGCTGCAAACCGCCGTTTACCAATACGCCGCCATTGAATGTAGCATCCCCCTGAACCGTGAGGTCGCCTGCGATAGTAGTCAGCACACCAACCTTACCAATAGTCACTGAGGTAGCCGTACTCGTACCAAGGCCAAGCGCCCCAGCAGTCAGTGCATCAACGGACGGCGCCAATAAACCGCCGGCAACCTTACCACTCCCACTAATCCAGAAATTTGCACTCGTTTGGGCGGCGCTGTTCTGATTCTGAATGTAATTACTGTTGCCACTATTGTTTGCTGTTGCGAAGTCACTTGCATGTAGGCCATCGAGCATATCGGCGTTTAGGTTGTTTACCACAGTGGTGGAAGCAACGACCAGTGGTGCAGTACCCGTGGCGACGGTTGAGGTAATGACACCGCTTGTCGTAAGGCTAGTCAGTGTACCTACTGCCGTAATACCTGTGTACAAGCCGCTAAGTCGGGCGCTACCAACCGTGCCACTCGTCAGGATCCCAGCGTCTGCCGTAACATTCTGCAGTACGCCTGCAGAGGAAAGTCGCGCCGTACCACCAGTTGAAATACCACCGGCCGTATAAAGACTGCCCACAGCATCAAAGCCGGCAATTGGGTTGTTGCTCGCATCCTGAATTTGCAAAATGTCAGCCGTCTGACCAGAAATCGCCTGGAAAATTCCAGCTTGGGCGCCGCTAGTACGAGCCTGGGCATCAACTCGCGCCCGAGCCGTAGTACCGCTACCAAAACGTATACCGGTTACGCCAACGTTGGCGTAGGTATTAGCGCCGGTGCCATCCTGAAGGTAGTGTAGGCCCCCCGTCGAGCGAAGCACAATATTGCCCGTAGCAGTTAGGGAACCGAGGTTAAGCAGGTTACCACTAGAGTCAATGCGCTGGGTACCGCCACTTGCACCAGTGTTAATCCCTGTCGTGCCATTCAAGGTAGTGCCTGTAATGGTGCTGCTGCCTGTAAGCGCCCCGGTTACACCCAGTGTACCGGCAACAGTAGTAGTGACACCTACTTTGCCGATGGTAATGGCCGTGGCAGTACTCGTACCAACGCTCAGCGTACCCGCGCTGATCGTGTCGAGAGCGGGTGTCTGCAAACCAGTTGCAGCCTTACCATTACCACTAATGTAGAAATTCGAACTCGCCTGCTGCGTCGTAGTGTTCTGGATGTAGCTACCGTTCCCAGCAGATGAGGTACACCCAGAGCTCGTACAAACGGCAGTCCCGTTGATACGGAAGCTACCAGTAGTGTTAACATCACCGCCCACATCCAGTGTGTAGGCAGGAGTAATACTTGAGCCGATAGCGACACGGACGTTTTGCGCCCCACCCGTACCATCGGCCTCGCCATAAACCGTCAAGGCGTTGGTACTACCAACACGCAAAGTGTAGCTTTCAGCAGTGCCAGCAACGGCACTAGAGCTGATCGGTAGGTCGCTCAAAGTCATCTGGCCACCGTCGGTAGGCAAAACAATACCACCATCGATGTTGAGGGCGGCGCCGACCTGGATTTCGTTGTTGCCGTTTACGCTCAGAACGTTGATCGAGCCAGTACCAGAGCTGTCGAGCGCGGTCAGCCATGCGCCGTTCGCAATTGTGATCGCGCCGTAAGACGATGCAGTGCCAACACTCAAGTTGCCGGCAACAATTGTGTTCACACCGCTCTTGCCCAAAGTGATACTGGTCGCATTTGTTGTTCCGATGTTCAGGTTGCCAGCAGCGATCGAGTCGAAGGCTGGTGCTTGCAATGCGGTGGCAGCCTTGCCGGTGCCGCTGATCCAGAAGCTACTGGTTGCCTGTGCCGAAGCGCTCTGGTTTTGGATGTAGCCGCTGCCACCCGTTGTTGGCGCAAAGCCACAGCTAGTCGAGCCCGAAATACACAGGTTGTACGTGCCTGCCGCACCCTGGTCCTGGATCTGGAAGGTCTGGTTTCCGCCCGTTGGTTGCAAGATTGACAACGATGAAGAAAATCCAGTGGCACCGTTGTAGGTGTTGAGTGCAAATGCTGAAGGAACGCTCGTTAGGCTTAGGCGAGGGCTCATTTCTCCATCCCAGGTTGGTGACGAGCCAGTGCCACCGATTTCCATGGTTAGGTATAGCTGTTGACCCCAGCTAACGCTGCTTGGGAAAGCAGTGATGCTACCGAGGTTAGCAGTCAAGTAGCCGTTTGCGGTACGAACACCCTGGCTGGCGCTAACTAAATAGCTTTCGGTCCAGAGAGCACTACCACCGGTGGAAACGTTATACAGTTTGAAGCGAACATTGTAGTTACCATCTTGGGCGATTGCGCCGCTGTTAGTCTCGAGACGAGCCTGGAAGTTGATGGTGTTAGCCGCTGCCGCGGTAGCAGTCTGAGGCTTTACCCAGACACCAACGCTCAAGGTCGCTAGAACCACTACTGACAGGACCGAAACAGCAAAACTTACGCGCAGGCGACCCGCGCGTACGCGCGTATAAGAAAACACCCCTGTTAGGCGTGCTCGGAAATTTCGAACTACAGCACCAGAAATTGGAGCTATACTTCGCAAGTCCCGACCAGCAAGAAGCACCCTGTCCGAATTACTTCGGTGGGTGCTTCGAGCAGGTTCCCTTTTGGGAGGTGTTTGTTTAGACATTTGGTTTTGGATGGTTTTGGTATTGGTTTGAACCGGTTTTTGTAATGGTTTTAACCAATTTTTGTTGGTTAGGATTGCTAGCGAGATTGCCTCTGTGAGGTCCACCAATCCTATGCACTCAGTATCTTCCCTTTTACAGGGGTAATCAAGGCTTTTTTGAACAATTTTTGAGTACCCTCAAAAACTACTTTTTTACATTAAATTCGACCAATTTTCGTTGTTATAATTAGTACGTTAGTAACTTTTTAGGTAGTGTTTAAGGTGTTAGTTAGTACCCTTAGGCGAGTAAAGCGTAAGCGATACGTTGTTAAAAATGCATGCGCGGTTGTTTGAACCTAAAAAACGTCCCGAGTTATCCACAGAATGTCTTGTTATTGCGTGTAAAGTGCCTGGACTTCCGCTGCAGAGAGCGCACGGTTCCATACCCGGAACTCATCAATTGATCCGCTATACCACTGTGGAGTCCCTGGTATGGCAGAGGTAGATCCCAGCCAAAGCCCTACCTGGCAGTGCACATAGGCATTACCAGTGCCACTTTGTGCCACACCGTTGACATAAAGAGACAGCGTTCCACCAGTATTTATTCCCACAATATGATTCCATTGCCCATTATTCATGGTGCCAGCTTTGCTTATGTAGGCAGTGCCGTTGTAGTAATAGAAGTACACACCAGTACCGTTAACCGCCAAGCTATTACGATCATTACAGTTAGCTGCGTTTTGGAATATAGTCTGGCTGGCACCCGTATTGGTTGATTTTACCCAAACGGAAACCGTATAGTTGCCGGCCTTAGTAATAGCACTCACTAAGCCCGCCGTAATATTCGAACTAGTACCATTAAACAGATAGGCGCTGTTAGCATTGCCCTTGCGGTCAGTGGTTAGCGTTGCATCCGTAACGGTGCCATTGTGGGCGTAAGGAGTCGCATCTTTGGCATTACCGGTAAATGGCCAATAGCCCACAAGGCCACTATTAATATTTGGCGTTGTGCTGTTAGGTGTTGAGTTAAGGTTTATCTGGGAGTTATAAGAGGTGTACCTCTGTTGTATCTCGACATCACTAAGCGCTCGGTTATAAATCCTAACGTCATCAATATCACCCGCCCAGTAGCTACCACTATTCCAGTTACCGATGGTACCGATCGGGTTTGCGGCCAGATTAAGTGTAGTAGTCACCTGACTAATGAATCCACCGTCTACGTAAAGCTTAGCGGTGCCAGCACTATCATAAATAACGGTGAAATTATGCCATGCTCCATCATTTGGCGCGGTGTAGCCGAAGTCGCGAAAGGCGCCGTCCCAGATGCCCAGATGTCTGCTGGTGTTGTTAAGGATAAGCTGGTGGATGTTTGCAGTCTTATGCCCCAAAATTGTCCTCCAAGTACCCGAAGAACTAGCTTCGGTACGTCGATACCAGACAGAGGCAGTCATTTGACCTGATTGACCTACCGGGTTCGGAAGCACCATTTTTGATCCCAAGGCGTTGAAGCTATAAGCACCTCCCGTACTACCCTCGCGATCAGCAATCGCCGCTCCAGCCGTAAACACCCCATTATTTTGATAGGGTGTGGCATCCTTACCGTTACCATCAAGCTTCCACCAGCCCAGTAAGCCCTTTTCACCACTGCCGGCGTTGACTTGAGCATCGTACTCTTGATACAACGCCGTCACTTCGTTATCGGAGAGTGCGCGGTTGTATATTCTTACATCGTCGATGGAGCCATCAACATAGTAGTCAGTGTTGTAGCTTGAGGCCCATCTACCCATTGTAAAGGTGGTGTTATTGTGAGTAATCGCCTTCGTGCGTGTGCCTATATTCTGCCCATTAATAAAAACTTTTAGCGTTGTCCCATCGTATACCAGTGCACCGTGTATCCAGGTGTTAAGCTTAACGTCGCTGGCGGACATGAGATTAGGATTACAGGTCGTAGCCGCTGAGTATGTCCCGGTATTATCGCCTATACACATGATGACCTGGCCACTTCTCGGAACAAAGTTAATTCCATTGGGTGGCGCAGCGTGGCTAAAATCACCAAAAACAGACCCCCAGGTGGTCCCCCAGGAATTCATCTTAAACCAACCGGTATAACTAAACGCTGAACTCACGCCCGGAGAGCCAGCGGAAACGATCTGGTTTGTACCATTTAGTGTGACAGCCTTATTAGAGGCGCCCTTTCGGTCAGTTCCGTATGTCGCTCCCGTCAAGACGCCGTCGCGCTGATAGGGCGTACTGTCTTTGAGGTTACCATCGAACTTCCACCAGCCCATCAGCCCTTGTTGTAGGTTAATGCTCATACTAGGGTCATTAGTAGTGCCGCCCAGGCGCGCATACACTGCCCCACCTCCGAGCGCGAGCGCTATAACACCTGCAACGAACAGCGTTCCGAAGCTTACAGAAAGACGGCCAATACGCAGTCGCCGAGCGAGTATTCTTTTTATTTTCCTGTTTTTCAACATGGTTACGTTTAGTATGCCAGTTTACAGAGAAAACTAAAAGCGCCAACCCCTTGGATCGGCGCTTCCTAAGTTGAATCGCTTGCTTAGGCGATTTTGGTGACCTTCAGCGTGGTCTGG
>OUNM010685088.1_pt1 | contig 30569 bp, 26 predicted proteins | sample 1769961 | NCBI WGS metagenome assembly OUNM01 (sample SAMEA3914820, study PRJEB12502) | metagenome | biome: forest; material: soil | place: USA | collected 2012-03-12 | depth 0.3 m | reverse complement strand
TACAGTCGTTGGCGATCGCTGAATTGCTGAATGAGGATTGTCGGCGAGAGACCCGCGGTCACTAGCTTATCATCCCAGAAAGCCATCTCCCGCAAATCGCCGTCGAAGCCTTTGAAATCCGCCGTTTTTTGCCGCGATTGATAGTCCCAGATTTGCGCAGATTTGGCGCGATCGACGGAAAGGATCTTCGAACCTTCGACAAACAATGCTGCGACCAGGGGCGCCTCGTGTCCCGTATAGCTCGACTCGAGTTCACCGGTCGCGGTGTCAAAAATCCGTGACGTCCGGTCACGGCTCGCCGTGACAAATTTACTGCCGTCGTCGTTAAATGCGATGGTCTGCACCCAATCCGCATTCTGCCGCAGCAGATGCGTTTGCTTGCCACTCGGAATTTCGAAAAGGCGCACGGTGCGATCTCCCCCGCCTGCCGCCAAAATCGAACCACCTGGCTTGAATGCCAGGCAAAGCGCGGTCTCCGGCATGTCGCAGAGATAGCGAACTTTGCCTGCATCGGGATCGACCAGGGCAATCGTTCCCCACTGCCCGGGTGTACCGCCCGCGACGGCAAGCAGATTGTGGTCTGCATCCCAAGCAAGTGAAACAATTCGCTCAGGTAAACCGCCGATCCGTCGAATGAGCGCACCGTCGGAGATTCGCCAAAGCGTGACTTCATAGTACCCGCTCGCGACGATGAAATTTCCGTCGGGGCTAAAAGCCAATGCCGTAACCGGCAAAGGGCGCGAATAACGTTCCGGCGCGGGATGGAGCAACGATTCGCGCGCCAGTTCCACCAAGGGACGATCGCGCGCATCGCCATCAAATTGCGCGCCTTCACGGATCCACTGCTCCACGCGCGCGATCTCCTCGGTTTGCAGTGCGTCCGCTTTCTGCGGCATGCGATCCGTCGGATCGGTTTCGATGAGCCGTTGATAAAGTTCCGAGTCCTGTGGCTTTCCCGGCACTACCGAAGGATCTTCGCTATCGCCGGGCTTCAGGAGCAAATCAAAGGTATCGATCCGATACTTGCCCTTGCTATTGTCTTCGCAATGGCAGGTGGAACAATGGCGCTGCAGCAGAGGCGCGATCTCCGCGCGAAAACTGACCGCGGCGGAAGAAACTGCGGCAAAACTTGCGAAAGCGAGGGATATGATTTGCGGAAAAAGACGCACTCCCAGTGTAAACCCTCGGAAGCATGCCGTCTTTGAGGAACCCAGAGAATGCTCGCTCGGGAGTTCGGGAGACTTGCGAGAAATCTTTGAATCCGGATAGGCTCGAAATTCACCACTTTCCCCAAAGACCTATGGACCAATTTCTCAAAGGAAAAACCGCCCTCATCACCGGCGCCAGCAAAGGCCTGGGCAAAGCCATGGCCATCGCGCTAGCCGGCGCCGGCGCAAGCGTCGCACTCGTTTCGCGCGATGAAGCCAAACTGAACGCCGTGGCCGAAGAAATCCGCAAGAACGGTGGACGCGCAGAAGTGTTTGTCGCGGACGTCTCCGACGAGGCGCAAGTCGAGAGAGTGCGCGAGGGATTCGTCGCTAAACTAGGCAATGCCCTGCACATCCTAATCAACAACGCCGGAATTAACATTCGCAAGCCCGTGACCGATTTCACCCTCGCGGAATGGCGCAGCGTCATCGATACGAATCTGACCAGCGTGTTTCTCTTTTGCCGCGCCTTTGTGCCGATGATGAAAGGCCACGGCTATGGCCGCATCCTCAACATGACTTCCACCATGGCGCACGTCTCGATCGCCGGGCGCACTGCTTATTCCTCGAGCAAAACGGCGCTGCTCGGTTTCAACCGCGCTCTGGCCCTGGAATTGGCATCTGAAAAAATTACGGTCAACGGAATCAGCCCCGGCGTGTACGATACGGAAATCAATACCCCGCTCATGCAGAACCCGGCATTGAAAGCGGAATTTCTGGCGAAGATTCCCGCGGGCCGTTTTGGTCAGCCGGAAGAAATCGGGAAGATGGCGCTTTACCTCTGCTCAGAAGCCGCGGGTTTCATCACCGGCACGGATATTCTCAGCGATGGTGGGTGGACGGCGCAATAAGTGCCATGGTTGCTGCGGTTCTGGACGGCGGGCGGGTTTCAGCGTAAATCCAGAAGCGTCATGTCTGCTGCCGCCATTTCTCTTGAAGATGCTCTCATTGATCAGGTGCTCTCCGGTGAACGCATTTCGCCGGAAACCGCGCGTGAACTTTACCAGTTGCCCCTGAATGAGCTCGGCGAGATCGCCAATTTCCGGCGGAACAAGGCCAAGCGCGCAGCCTATGAGGGGCGCGGCGAGGAAATCGTCACCTACATCGTCGATCGCAACATCAACTACACCAACGTCTGCAACGTTTACTGCAAATTCTGCGCGTTCTATCGCACAGAGAAGGATGACGATCACTATGTACTCTCGCAGGAGGAGCTGGATCGAAAGCTGGATGAACTGACGGCCATCGGCGGCGTGCAAATTTTGCTGCAGGGCGGGCATCATCCTGGGCTCAAGATTGACCACTACCTCACGATGCTGGCGCACATCCGGGAAAAGTATCCGCACATCAACGTGCATGGCTTTTCGCCTCCGGAATTTCAGCACTTCACCAAGGTATTTGAGATGCCGTTGCGCGAAGTAATTTCCAAATTTAAGGAAGCGGGTCTCGGATCAATTCCGGGCGGAGGAGGCGAAATCCTGGTGGATCGCGTGCGGCAGCGCATCTCCCCGCTGAAATGCAATACGGAGCAATGGCTGGACGTCATGCGCGTCGCGCATGAACTCGGTTTAAAATCGAGCGCAACCATGATGTTTGGCCACGCGGAAACACTCGACGACCGGATCGAACACCTCGAGCGTCTGCGCCAGCAACAGGATGAAACCGGCGGATTCACGGCTTTCATTTGCTGGACGTTTCAGCCGGAAAACACCGCGTTGCGCGCCGAGCCGGTGGGATCGAGTGAATACCTGCGCATGCAGGCGCTCTCGCGCATCTACCTCGATAACATCGAGAACCTGCAAAGCTCCTGGGTCACGCAAGGCCCACGCATCGGCCAGGTGGCGCTGAAGTACGGCGCCAACGATTTCGGATCGGTGATGATGGAGGAAAACGTCGTCTCCAGCGCGGGCACTACGTTCCGCCTGAACAAGGAACAGATCGAGCGCCTGATCAGCGAAGCGGGTTACGAACCGCATCGCCGGGACAACTGGTATCGCCTGCTCAAGTAAGTGGGAATGCCTGACGTTTCGTTACTTGATCCCATTTGAAGATCACTAAGGAATGGCCGCGATCGAGACCCAGCTGCTCACCAAAGTCTACCGGACTTATAAGAAAGCGCCCGGGCTTTGGGGTGCGGTGAAAGGCTTGGGACGCCGCGAGTATCAGGACACGCGGGCCGCCGACTCTGTTACTTTTTCCATCGAGGAAGGCGAATTTGTCGGTTTCCTCGGTCCCAATGGCGCAGGGAAAACGACCGTCCTGAAGATGCTTTCCGGGTTGCTCAACCCGACGAGCGGCTCGGCGAAAGTGCTGGGATTCGTCCCCTGGGAGCGGCGTGAAGAAATGAAGCGGCAATTTGCACTGCTCATGGGCCAGAAGAATGCGCTTTGGTGGGACCTGCCCGCGCGGGAATCGCTGGAGTTGAACCGGGCCATCTACGGGATCGAGCGCGGCCGCTTCACCAAGATCGTGGGCGGTCTCACGGAACTGCTCGACGTGGGCGATAAACTCGACGTCATGGTACGGGAACTTTCGCTGGGTGAGCGGATGAAGATGGAGCTCATCGCCGCACTGCTGCACTCGCCAAAGGTTCTGTTTCTTGATGAACCCACGATCGGCCTCGATGTAACCTCACAAAAGAAGGTGCGCGAGTTTCTCCGCCAATATAATGCGGAACACCGCATCGTGACGATGCTCACGAGCCATTACATGCAGGATATCGAAGAGCTATGCCAGCGCGTAATCATCATCGACAGCGGGCGCATCTTTTTCGACGGGCCGCTCGCGGAAATCATCGACCGCTTTGCCACGCACAAGATTCTGAGTTTGAGCTTCGGGCATAATGGAGCATGCAGTTTTGCCGGCTTGGGAGAAATCGTGGAACAGACGCCGCAAAGCGTGCGCCTGAAAGTGCCACGCGCTCAAGTAACGGACACCTGCCGCGCCCTGCTTACCCAATGTGAAGTAACGGATATCAGTGTCGAAGAGCCGCCCGTGGAGGAAATCATCCGCCAGCTCTTCCACGAGCAAACCGCGGTTGCAGAAGCTGCGAGCTAATGTTATACACGCCTCAGGTGCGTCTCATCGCCGCGCGGATTTCGAACGTGTAGGAAGGATTCAGTTCATAGCGGCTGGCCAGCGCGTTTTCTTCGCGGATTTCCTGCACCAGCGGCAGGGATTCCCCAGGGGCATACGCCTCCAGATATCCGGAATTCACCAATCCATTCAGCACGTCCGATAATTCATCGGCGGCGATGTTGGAACGCTCATGGATTTCCTGTCCCGTACTGCCCGAGGCTTCGTCGATGGCTTTGATCACCGCACGTTCACGGCCGCTTAACTTCACTTCTCTCATAAGCCGCCGGGGTGGATTTGGAATGTCATACCTCAGTGTGAAACATTTGCAGCCAGCGCGCAACGCAATCTGTGATTGCAAATTCCCGCCTTGCCGGACGCTTGAACGGTACTAAAATAGACGCATGAACAAAATGCGCCCGAACACGGCGAGGATTCTCGTTCACTCGGAGGGGCTCGGCACGCCTCATATGGAATTGGTGAGAAAACGAGCGGAAGAACTCGCCATGATCAATGGACGCACACGATTTTCGGAGGCGGATTGGCGTCAGGCCAAGATCGAATTGCACGGCAACGCCGGGCCCGATGGCAGCACCGCTGACGAAATGGCCGCATTCGCCATGGTCTCCGAATCCGACATGGTGGCGTCTGATGTCGGTCACCATATCGAAAGAGTCCCGATGGAGGATGATGTGAACGTGGTGGAGGAACTGATCGCCGAGGGAATGGAGGAAGCCGAGCACGAGCGGATGCTGGCGGCGCGGGAGGAAGACCTGGAAGAGGAGGAAGAGTAGGACGGGAGAAAACTCTCAGATTTCAACGCTCAACTCTCAACATCCAATGGGGTCGGGTGCGAGCGAATGCTTCGATTGGATTCCAAATCAGCGCGCAGAGAATCCTCTGACAGTGCTGTATTAGGAAGTGGATGGCAGCAGCATACCTTGGATGTTGAGAGTTGGGTGTTGAGAGTTGAGAGTTTCCCCAATAACACTTCGGTGTGGCCTCGCCCGAATTCACCACTCAAAACGAAACTCCAGATACTCCTTTCGACATTTCGCTGCGTCCGCCGATGTTCAGCGAATTCGCGGGGCAGGAAAAAGTGTGTGAGCGGCTGGAATTGATGGTGCAGGCAGCCACGCAGCGCGGCGATGTGCTCGATCACGTGCTGCTCAGCGGTCCACCCGGCCTGGGCAAAACCACGCTGGCTCACATTTTGGCCAATGCCATGAAGGTCGGGATGAAGAACACCAGTGGACCGACCGTGGAAAAGGCTGGCGATCTGGCGGGATTGCTCACCGGTCTGGAGCGCGGAGATGTGCTATTTATCGACGAAATTCACCGGCTCTCACCGGCCATCGAGGAGTACCTCTATCCGGCGATGGAAGATTTCCGTTTGGATATCATCATCGACCAGGGACCGAACGCGCGCAGCCTGAGATTAAATCTACCCAAGTTCACTCTAATCGGCGCGACGACGCGTTCCGGCATGATTTCAGCGCCGCTGCGGTCGCGGTTCGGTATGAACTGCCGGCTCGACTATTATACCGCGGAGGAATTGCAAAAAATCATCAAGCGCAGCGCGGGTCTGCTCGGGGTAGTGATCGACGATGCCGGTGCCTTGGAAATCGCCGCTCGGGCCCGCGGCACGCCACGCGTTGCTAACAATCTTCTGCGCTGGGTGCGCGACTTTGCCCAAGTGCACGCCGGTGGAAAAGTGTCGCGCGAGATCGCCGACAAAGCGCTGGCCATGCTCGACATCGATGAAGACGGATTTGATGAGTGGGACAAACGAATCCTGGAGGCGCTCATCCACAAATTTGAGGGCGGCCCCGTGGGGATCAACTCCCTGGCGGTCGCCATCGGTGAAGATGGCGGCACGCTGGAGGAAGTGCACGAGCCGTATCTCATCATGCAAGGTTACTTGAAGCGGACCCCGCAAGGACGCGTGGCGCTGCCTCCCGCCTACCGCAAGCTGGGCGTGACTCCGCCGAAAGCTCAATCGGATTTGTTTGGATAGATAGCGAAGAGGCCGCTTCGTCTCAACGGATTTTTAAACAAACCACAGTTTGGTACTGGACAAGTGAAAGGTGCGCGCGGTTAAAAGCTGTGCTAGATTTTTATCGAGACTTGAAAAGTATAGGTCAGACAAAGCCGCAACTTCCCCGCGAAGCCCCGGTGATGGTGCTTCCCGAGGCCGTCCTTTTTCCGCATGCGTTGATGCCGCTTTTTATTTTTGAGCCGCGCTATCGAGCCATGCTGTCGCACGCTTTGGAACGCGAGCGGATGTTTTGCGTGGCGATGCTGAAGCCGGGCGTGACCGAAGCCCGCACCGAAGGCGACTTTTTTCACACCGCCGGTCTGGGCATGGTCCGCGCCTGCGTGACGCACGAAGATGGCACATCGCACCTCGTCTTGCAGGGCTTGGCACGGGTCTGCCTCGGAACGCTGGTTCAGGAAGGCCCCTTTCGCATTGCGGAAGTGCAGGAGCTGCCGGTGGAAAAAACCGATGTCGATGAAATCGACCAGCTCTGCGCCGCTGTGCGTACTTCCTGCGCGGATCTATCTTCTTCGGATGTCTCCGCGCACGAGATGCTCAACGAGCAACTCGCGCAAGTGAACGACCCGGGAGTGCTTTGCGACATCGTCGCCCATACCTTTTTGCAGAGTTCGAGACACCAGCAGAGCATCCTGGAAGAGGTGGATGTCGCGGCGCGCTTGCGGCGTGTTTTGCAGTGTCTTCAGGAAAGAAAGAACTGAATCCTTGTGACACATTTGGCGGCTTGCCCAAGTCGCCGGGTGCGCGAAGTTCCTGCCCCATCCCTCTTCGCTCCATGATCCTACGCCCCTCTTTCTGCGCCCTGGCCTTTGTTGCTTCCATCACTCCCCTCTTTGCCGAACCTGCCACCGCTCCGGCAGATCGCTCAGCCTTGATCAACGGCGTGAAGGAGATCGCTACGGGAGGAGCGCCCGGACCAGTTTGCGTCTTTGGTCCGGATGCCTTTGCAGTGGTCGCCGGCAAGGAAGGAAAAGAAAGTAGTGCTCCGGTCGTCGCTGCGGCACACTGGGAAAAAGGGCGCGTCGTTGCTTTTGGCCACGGCGGATTTCTCGATCCCAAAACCGACAGCGTGGATACCGAGCACCTAATCCTGAACGCCGTTCGCTGGACGGCAGGAGTGCCGGCCAATGGGCCATTCAAGGTAGGCGTATTTCGGCTCGATGATCTATCCCAAAAGTTGAAAGCCGACGGACTGGACGTGCAAAAACTGGACGGAGCTGAATGGAGCCAGAAGCTGGCCGGGTTGCGCGTGTTACTTGTTGATTCACATTCCTTGGGCGACAAAGAAGTCCAGGCGGTCACGCGGTTTGTGCGTGAAGGAGGCGGCTTGGTTACCGCCGGTCTGGGCTGGGGCTGGCAGCAACTCAATCCGAACAAAAAACTGCTCACCGATCATCCGGGAAATCGCCTGCTGGCCCCAGCGGGAATCGTGTGGGGATCGGAAATGGTGGAGCACACCGGGTCGCATGGTTATGTAGCAGACTTAGCCGATCCGGCGTTACTCAACGCCGGGGATGCCTTCGCGGCACTGCAGGCGCACCAGGAACACAAGGCCACGCTGGATCACGGACAACTCGCCCAAGCGGCGGCCACGGTTTCGCAAGCGATGCGCGATGTTCCTCCCACCGATAAGCTGCTGCTGCCTCGCCTCGCTTCGCTACAACTTGCCGGGAATGATCTTCCCAGCCCGGAAAAACCATTGAAGGCCGACAACGCGCTAGGGCGCGTCGCGCTGGCTCACAATCTCCAACTTCTCAGCGATGCCAAGCCGGAGCAAATTCGCGCGCATCCTGCCGCCGCTAGTTTTCCGGGCACCGTGCCGACCGATGCACCTCGCATCAACGGACGGACAGTGGCGATCGACGGTTCTCGCGCGGGCTGGGCCAGCACCGGCCTGTACGCCGCGCCGGGCGAACTGGTGCGGGTGGAAGTACCTGCCCAAGTCTCGGCAAAAGGCTTGTCTGTCCGGATCGGATGCCACAACGATCCCCTCTGGCATTTGGATGCGTGGAAGCGCGTACCCGCCATTTGCAAGGCCCAGAAAATTACAACCCAAGTAACGCCTGTGGCCAGCCCCTTCGGAGGGTTACTTTATATCGAGATACCCTCTAATGCCGGGATCGGGCCGCTCAATGTAACGATCTCCGGCGCAGTGGAAGCGCCGAGATATGTGCTTGGGAAGACCCGCCTCGACGACTGGCGCTCTCATCTGCGTGCTGCTGCCGCGCCGTGGGCGGAATTGGAAACGTCCAAAGTCATCCTCTCCATCCCCTCGAAGAATATTCGCAATCTCGATGATCCCGAGGCGCTCATGAAATTTTGGGATAAGATCCTCGACGCCGAGGCGGACCTCGCCACCATTCCGCGCGAGCGTGCGCGGCCGGAGCGCATCGTGGCGGATGTGCAGATCAGCGCCGGCTATATGCATTCCGGATATCCCATCATGACGCCGCTCGATTCCGTGGAAAATGCGGTGAATCTGGCGAAATTGCAGGCGGGAAGCTGGGGCCACTTTCACGAACTCGGGCACAATCATCAGCAACCCACCTGGACCTTCGATGGAACGACGGAAGTTACTTGTAACCTCTTTTCCCTCTACGTGAGTGAGACTTTGTGCGGGCAGCCGCCCGGCCAGGGCCACGATGCCATGAAACCGGCCGCGGTGGAAAAACGCCTGCGCACTTATCTTTCCGGCGGCGCCGATTTTTCCAAATGGAAGAGCGATCCGTTTCTGGCGCTCATCATGTATAGCCAATTGCGCCAGGGCTTCGGATGGGATCCTTACAAGAAAGTATTCGCTGACTATCGCGCGCTCAGCCCGTCCGACCGGCCCAAGACTGATGACGAAAGGCGGGATCAATGGTTAATCCGCTTCTCCAAAGCCGCCGGGAAAAATCTGGGACCATTTTTCCAGGCGTGGGGCATGCCGGTGAGCCAGACCGCTCGCGACGCCGTGAAGGATTTGCCAGCGTGGATGCCCACGGATTGGCCCACGCCGCAGAAAGCAGGCTGATACCTGATGATGGATTTTCGGAATCCCAACAAGATCGGGAGTAGAGCAGGCAGGCGCAGCGGCTTTTTCGCGGCCATGGCATTTTCGTTACTTGTTTCAGTAGCCTGCGCCGAAGAAACCGACGGTCTTTTCGTTGCGGTCGGTTACGGAGGCCGGCGGATTTCTTCACGAGACGGCGCCATTTGGGACAATGATCAGCGCTGGAGCGACGTAGTCGCGGATGACGACAATGTTCTCTTTAACATTGCCTACGGCCTAGGCCGCTTCATCGCCGTTGGAGGCGGCGCAAAAATCGGCCACATTGTGACAACGCGCGACGGCAAAGAATGGACAGAATTGCCACAAGTAAAGGGTCGCGTGGCAACCATTGTCTTTGCGAACTCCGGTCACGCTGGAGCGGCGCGATTCATCGCCGGGCACGATTCCGAACTGCTTTGGTCGAGCGACGGAGAACATTTTCAACAAGGGCAGAAACTTGATTTCAAAGGGTCCGTTCATGCGCGCAAATCCGCCTGCGGCGACACGGAAGCGGGCTATATGACGGTCATCATCGGCGATGTGGATCTCTGGTCTGAAAAGCGACGCGTGAGCTGGCGGGCAGCAACGGCAGATGGTGAAACCTGGGTTTCACAAACCCTGGAAACACTGGAGGTGCGCGGTATCGCCTACGGCGCCGGACACTTCGTGGTGGTTGGGCCGAAAGGCCTGATCGAGCAATCGCACGATGGGCAGAATTGGATGCGTTGCGAGATAGGCACCGACGGGGATTTTCAATCGGTGATCTGGAGTGGCAGCACCTTCATCGCTAAAGGTCGCGAGACATGGACATCGCCGGATGGGCTCGCGTGGACGAAAGAAGAAAAGACTCTTCCGTGCGAGCCGGTCTTTGGCCGGGAAGGTTTGAGCGGGATTGGGGTTTCGTGGGGCGGAAATTTGTTCTTTTCGCCAGATTTGCGGGTTTGGAAAAAGGCGGCGATCCCGGCAGGGCCTTCGCTGAACGCGGCGGTTTGGGGCCCGCTCCGGTAAGTGGAACGCGCTTCAGACTCACAACTTTTCGCGTCGTGTAGGAGTACGTGAAAGTGTCAGATTAGAGAACCTCCGCCTGGTTTTCCTCATCCCACGTTACCCTTGCGCACGCGCCTCTCACCCCCGAAAGTCACCGCCTTTTCCGCATGCTCACGCTTTCCCAAGTTTCCAAATCCTTCGCCGGGCGCACCCTCTTCGAAGACGCATCGCTGCAGATCAATCGAGGCGAGCGGATTGGCCTCGTCGGACCGAACGGCGCAGGAAAATCCACGCTTTTTTCCCTGATCCTGAGCGACGCCGCGCCGGATACGGGCCGCATCGTACTGGAGAAAAGCGCCACGCTCGGCTTTCTGCCACAGGAAAGCGCCCCTGCCGGCGACGAGACGGTGCTCACACTGGCGACTTCGATTTCACCAGAGTTGACCCACGCTCGAAAAATCATCCACAAACACGAGGCCGATCCGCATTCCACAGGCGATGAGGAATATCACGACGCGCTGCAGGTCTTTGCGGAGAATGATGGCTACCAGCTCGAAGCACGCGCGAAACAGATTCTGCATGGCCTGGCCTTTCGCGAGGTGGATTTTGAGCGGTCCGCCAAAACCCTCAGCGGCGGCTGGATCATGCGCGCGCATCTTGCTCGGTTACTTGTTCAGGAGCCGGATTTGCTGCTTCTCGACGAACCGACCAATCACCTCGATCTCGAATCGCTGGTCTGGTTTCAAGAGCATTTGCGCTCTTATTCCGGCGCAATCCTGATGATTTCGCATGATCGTGAATTTTTGAATCAGCTCGTCGGCACCATTGTGGAAATTTCACGGCGGCGGCTGATCCGTTACCGTGGAAATTATGACGATTACGTGCGCGAAAAGGCAGCGCGGGAAGAACAGCATCTCTCCGCCTACAAAAATCAGCAGCGCGAGATCGCCAGTCTCCAGGAATTTGCCGACCGCTTTCGCGCCAAGGCCAGCAAAGCGGCACAAGCGCAAAGCAAGCTGAAGCAGATCGAACGCATGGAGAAAATCGAAGCGCCGCAGACTGCGGAAAAAAGCGTCGCCAAGTTCCGTTTTCCGCAGCCCGGCCGCTCGGGCCAGCGTGTGATCACGTTGCGCAATGTGGATTTCGCCTACAGCACGCTGCAAGTGTATCGCGGGATGAACTTCGAGACGGAACGCGGACAGCGCATTGTGCTCGTGGGGCCCAACGGCGCCGGGAAATCGACGCTCCTCAAGCTCGCCGCCGGCACGCTCGAGCCGCAGGCCGGCGAGCGCGAGCTCGGGCATAACGTGAAGGTCGGTTACTTTGCGCAGCACCGGGTCGAGATGCTCAATGGCCGGCAAACCGTGCTGGAAGCGGTGATGGATTGTCAGAATCCCTTGCCCGAGCAAACTGCGCGAACCGTGCTGGGCTCCTTTCTTTTCAGCGGAGACGACGTCTTCAAACCGGTCGCCGTACTCAGCGGCGGTGAAAAATCGCGCGTCGCTCTTGCTAAATTGCTGCTCGATCCTCCCAACCTTTTGCTGATGGATGAGCCAACCACCCACTTGGACATTGGGTCGATCGATGCGCTCATTCACGCGCTCTCGCAATATGAGGGCACACTGATTTTCATATCGCACGACGTCTATTTCATCCGCGCGATCGCACGAAATGTTTTGCACATCTCCGCGGGCCAGCTCACGCCATACGCGGGCGATTACGATTACTATTTAGACAAGTCACGGGCTTCATCGGCGCGCGCCGCCCTTACGGCTGGTGAAAAGCTCGCGGATTTTCGACCGGAAGAAGCGAAAGCAGCGGAAGCAAATCAGAAGCCCGCCGCCGGGCTGCGCGAGATCAAGGAACAGCGCCGGCAAGAGGCCGAGCAGCGCAAGGCGGAAGCCAAGGCGAAACGTGACCAGGAAAAGCGCGCCGCCGAAATCGAAATGCAAATCCTCAATCTGGAAGGTAAACAAAAGGAACTGACCGCCGCTCTCGAAGATCCCGCTGCCTACGCCGCGGGTGGAAATGCCATGGTTCTCAATCGCGAGCTTTCCTCCGTGGTGGATGAAATTGCGCGGCTCACGGCAGAATGGGAAGCCAGCACTGGATGAATCGTAAGGAGTGGATTGGTAGATAGTGGAGATGCGGATTTGCGTGCTTGACGCGGTTCTTAATAAGCAGAGCCTCAACGGATTCCCCTTCTATGAAACTCGCTCTCGCCTATCTTCTCACCGGATTCTTTGCCGTTTCACTCCCCAGTTTTGCCGAAACCATTGAAGCCGATGTTTGTGTTTACGGCGGCACCGCGGGCGGTGTTTCTGCGGCGTGTACCGCAACGCGTTTTGGTCACAAAGCGGTATTAGTGGAGTTTGGAAAACACGTGGGTGGGCTGACTTCCGGCGGGCTGGGCTGGACCGATATCGGGAATAAAGCGGCGATCGGTGGATTTTCGCGGCAGTTTTATCGGCGGCTTGGAAAAGTGTACGGAAAAGATGAAGCATGGACTTTTGAACCGCACGTGGCGGAGGCCGAATTGCGGAAGCTTCTCCAGGAATCGTCCGTGCCGGTTTATCTCGAACAGCGGCTGGCTTCGGTAAAAAAGGAAGGCGCAAAAATTACCGAAATCACTTTGGAAAATGGGAATGTTTTTCGAGCGAAAGCATTCATCGATTGCTCGTACGAAGGAGATCTGATGGCCAAAGCCGGCGTGAAATACATGGTGGGGCGAGAGGCCAATTCGCAATTTGGCGAAACCCTCAATGGAGCGCGCGCGCAGACACCGGCGCACCAATTTCTCGTGCCCGTCGATCCTTACGTGAAACCCGGCGATGCGAGCAGCGGGCTCCTGCCTTTTATCCAAACAGGAAGCGGCGCCGCGCCGGGCGAAGCGGATCACTGCGTCCAGGCGTATAACTTTCGGCTCTGCTTCACCAAAAATCCGGCGAACAAGAAACCGATCGAACGACCGGAAGGCTATGATCCAAAGCAATTCGAATTGCTCGGCCGTTACTTTGCGGCGCTCGCCGCCGCGGAAAAGAAGGTAACCCTCAAGAATTTTCTGAAGATCGATATGGTCACCCCGGAAAAAACGGACATCAATAACAATGGCGGATTTTCCACAGACTATATCGGAATGGATTATGCCTACGCGGACGGAGACTATGCATCCCGGGAGCGCTTTTGGAAGGAACAGAAGGCGTACACGCTGGGCTTCCTCACTTTTCTCGCAACCGATCCGCGCGTCCCCGAAGAAATCCGTAAAGACATGCAGCAATGGGGAATGTGCAAAGACGAATTTGCCGATACTGACGGATGGCCGTTTCAGATCTACGTACGTGAGGCACGGCGAATGATTGGCGAAATGGTCATGACCGAGAAAGTCTGCCGCGGCGCGGAAAAACCCGAGGATTCCGTCGGCCTCGGCGCATATAACATGGACTCCCACAACTGCCAGCGCATCGTTAAAAACAGCCGCGTGGAAAATGAAGGCGACGTCCAGGTCGGCGTGAAACCGTATCCCGTTTCCTATCGAGCCATCGTCCCGAAGGCTGCGGAATGCGAGAATCTCTGGGTGCCTGTTTGCTTGTCAGCCACACACATCGCCTACGGATCGATCCGCATGGAACCGGTATTTATGATCCTCGGCCAATCAGCAGCCACCGCGGCGAGTCAGGCCATCGATACAGGATCAACCGCGCAGAAAATCGATTACGCAAAACTGCGCGAGCAATTGCTAAAAGATGGGCAGATCCTGGAGTGGAAATAGGGGCTTGCAGTTTCACTCATCAGACGTGACCTGCCCCGATTTCACCAGGCTGCGCGCGTAGCTCACACTGTCAATATCCGCGGGCGTTTTATCGCGCCGGATTGATTTGATCCGCGGGAAGCGCAAGGCCAGGCCGCTATCGTGGCGATCGCTGGGCTGCACGGAATCGAAGGCCACTTCGAAAACAACTTCCGGACGCACCTGCCGGTATTTTCCATAGGTCGCTGTGGTGGTGGAACGAAAATGCTCAGTAAGTTCGTCGATCTCCTCATCCGTCACACCGGAATAAGCCTTGCCGATGGTGCGAAATTCGCCGGTGTCGTCGTCGCGCACCGCAAACGTGTAGTCGCTGAGAACGCCGGAACGCTTGCCGTGACCTGTCTCCGCGCCCACTACCACGACATCGAGTGTGGCCAGTTCTTTCTTGAGCTTCACCCAAGCCAGACCGCGGCGGCCCGGCGTGTAGAGGCTCGTGCCATCCTTGGCGATCAAGCCTTCGTTGCCTCGCTGGCGCGCCGCCTGGAACGCAGCTTCGACTTCCTCCGCACTGGAAACGCGCGTGACCGGCGCCGCCTCGATTCCCGCAGGCAGGCTCAACTCCTCGAGCCATTCGCGCCGACGAAAAAGCGGCTCGCGCAGGAGTGATTCATTATCAAGTAACAAAAGATCGAACGCGCGGTAAGTAACGGGCACATCGCTTCGGCCCAGAAACAAGTCGTCCTCCGTCTTTCGCCCGAGCCGCTTTTGCAGATCAAAAAAAGTCAGATTGCGCCCCGGATCGTAAGCGATGAGTTCACCATCGAGAATGATCCGCCGCTGAATCCCCCGCGCCACCCGGGCGAGGTCGGCAAATTGGCCGGTGATGATCCGAAGATCCCGGCTATACAGTTCCACGCGCCCGTCGCCCACGTGCAGTTGCGCGCGGATGCCGTCAAACTTATCTTCAACCCACGCTGGCGCAGTCCCACCTGCGCGGCCTTTGCTATCGGAACCCTGCACCTCCGACACATCGCCACGCGCCGCCTCCTGGAGCCGCTCCCACACTGCTTCGGCCGTGGGTTCCGGACTGGCGAGCATGCATTTGATCGGGCGAAACAAGCGCAAGTTCGCTTGCTTGAGCGCGTGGCGGCAGGCCAGCGCGGCGGTCTCGCCGATGTCTCCAAGAAGCATATTGGCCTCACGAACTTCATCGAGAGGGGCGGAAAAGGCCGTGGAGATCGCTTCTTCCACCAGCCCCTCCTTCAAACCGATGCGCAAATCCCCAGTGAGAATCTTTATCAAGTAACTCGCCTCCAGCGGAGCCAATGCACCCAGCCGCGCCTGGAGCAGCGCCTTTTTTTGCAACGGCCCACGCGCTTCGTGCAACGCCTCAAAGAAGGCGCGTGAATCGAGCAAACTGAAGGGCTGTGGTGTGGTGACACCTTGCAGCACCTCGAAGGCGGTTTTTCCAGCATCGCTATGCCGACGGGCCACTTCCCGTACCTGTGTTTCGTTTTTCCGGCTCGCGCTCACCAGCGAGCGATGGATGATCGACCAGCCCGTCTGGAGCGTGCGATTGTCCGTCTGTGCGAAGGCGCGGCCCGTCAGATAGACCGCGGCGATTCCAAGCAGTGATGCATCCAGCGCAGCCAGCTCCGTAAAGTAACCGGCAAGCATTCCAATCTTCGCGAGTTTGCGGGAAGTCTGGCCGATGTGCTCACCGAGAAGAGCAAATGCCGCAAAGTCATCCGCCATGGCCGAACGAGACTCCTCTCCGCGGGCGGCTTCCGATTTTTCCCCAGACCAGCGCACTTCTGGAATCGCGACGATCGTTTCTCGCGCGCCCAGCGACAACTCGAGTTGATCCTCCTCGGTCAGCGCCCACGCTTCGAAGCCGCGCTCCCGCAAATCGCTGGCGAAAGCCGCCGCAAAACCATGTAAAGTTAACACGCGCTTCGGTTGCACCAGTTCCACGTACCGCACCAGATCCGGATAGTCGGCGTGATCCGTCAACGGAAATGCCGCATCGCACCCATAGCGATACTTCGCGCCGGAATCGAGCGCCCAGCCGGTAAGCACCGCCGTGCGACGATTTTTCACGCGCAACAGCATGAGCGAACGTGCCGCACTCGGCGGACAAACCAGCACCTTCCCCGCGATCTGGCCCGGCGCATAACGTACGTAGCCCGTAGGAAATTCCGGATCCAACTCGCGATAAATCTCCGTCATCTGAAACACCGAACCATGAAGCATCGGTGTCAGCTCATGCTCGAGCAGCGCGCAGAGTATTTCCTGCGATTTGCCTAGGGAATAGCCAAGTAACACCGGCACGTCGCCGTCGTCCAACGCTTCGTGGCAAAAGGCCACCATTTGCTTCAGGACTTCCGCGGTCGGCGGCATGCGATAACGCGGCAAGCCATAGGTCGTCTCCATGATGAGTGTCTCCGCGTGACGCCACTCCGCGCGCTCCGCAGACCAGCTTTCGCGCAATTTGAAATCACCGGTATAAACGAGACTGCCCGCCGCCGATTCCACGAGGATTTGGGCCGAGCCAAAGATGTGCCCCGCCGGAATCAGCGTTGCTTGAAAATCGCGAAAGGCCTGCGTCTTGCCAAACGGAAGAATGTGCTCGCGGCGCTTGCCGGGCAGACGCGTTTTCATCAGTCGCGCCGTGCCGGTGCTGAGGATCACTTCCTGGTGCGCTGCGATATGATCGCTATGCGCATGTGAGACAAAGGCGAAAGGATGCGCATCCGCGGGATCGAGCCACAGATCGTGCTCCGGCAAATGCACGCCGCGACGATAAGCGACGGAAATCATGACACGCCTTTCTTTGGCCAAACGATTGACACTCGAAAATTAGCCCGGTTAAGTTTCATCTTTCATGAAACGTTTCATTTTACAGACGCTGCTCTCGGCCTTTGCGATCGGCAGCATCTGTGCGGCGCCTCCGCCGCCACCTGCCCCGCCTGCCCAGCTTTTGCCCTACCCCAAGGCGCTTCCTCTGGCCTTGGACGATAACTTTCAGTTCCGCAAGACCAGCATCTGGTTAAACGATCCGAAACTGGAAAAGCCATCGATCAATGAGATGATCAACTTCAACCGCCAGCGGATGAATTACAAGGCGATCCTGGCCTCAGACCGCATCGCGCGGTATGGATATTACTACACTTTTTTCTGGCGCACGAAGCGTCCGGCGAATTTGACCATCCGTTTTGAATACCGTCAGGAAAATCTTGGCCCTCACGTGCTGGCGCAAGAACACGCCTACGATGGGGCCAAGGGCACGGTGAAGAGCGAATTCCAAGTGATCGGCGACGATTATCAGACAGACGGCAGAGTCACCTCCTGGCGGGCTCTGTTGATCGAAAACGGCAAAATCGTGGCCTTGAATCAGTCGTTCCTCTGGGACTAAGATTAAGAAAAAAGATGGATTTACGCAATGTTTCCGCCGCTGGGCGCGAATACTGCGTTGAAATCCACCGTCTCATTTGTGCCACCCCATGAGGGATGGCCACCTAAATGCCGTGAACTCAACGTCTTCCATCCTCGTCGGCACCGCCGCCAAGACGGTTTGGGTGCGTGTGGAAGGAAAAGGTTCCTTCCTGAACAGCACCGGGTTGAAGGATTTCACCAAGGAGATGATCAACCGCGGATATCGAGAATTTGCCATCGATTTGAAGAATTGCCCGGTCATGGATTCCACATTCATGGGGACTTTGGCTGGTATCGCCTTGCGGTTGAGGGAGATAGGCCAGGGACAGCTCACGGTGGTGAATCTCAACGAGCGAAACCGGAATCTGCTCTCAAATCTGGGACTGGATCAGCTCTTCACCATCGGCGAAATCGCCGCGGTCCCTGAGGCAGCCGCGCAATCTCCGCTTCAGGCGGGAGCGACTGACAAAACCGAGCAGGCGCAGACCATGCTGGAAGCTCACGAAAACTGTGTGGAGGCAAATCCGGAGAACGCGGCGAAGTTCAAGGACGTGCTGGAGTATCTGAAACAGGATTTGCACCTGGCACGCTGAGATTGAATGTGGGCAGCGATTTTCTTTGCGCTCTTCGTCGCAGTTGCGGTGACGTTTGCGGTCGTTTACCGGCGGTTGCAACGGCGGGTGGAATTACTCGATAAAGCGCGCGAACGCATCCAGCTCGAGGAAACGCGCGTCTTCGATTTTCTCCACGGTCTCGGCGCCACGCTCTCCGACAACTCGCGCCCCGCGGATCTTCACGTGTTAATCGTGGAGGGCGCGCTGCGGATTCTCAATGCTCACGGCGGTGCGCTGTACCTAGCCGATCCTCGGCACACTGAGCTTCGCCCCGCTTTTGTCTCGCGCGGCTGCCCTCCTCTTTTTGCCATTCCCGAAAGCGTCAAAGCCGAGTGCGCCAAAGGGAAAGAATCGCTGCATAACTTTCTCCGCATGCATGCGATCGACGGAAATGATGGCGTCATCGGCGACGTCTGGACTTTGCGAGTGCCTTTGCTTTTGCCAGGCGACGATCCGAGGCTGGCCCCGGCGCGTGAGACTTCTCGCGGCACTTCAGGCGCCATGCTCGCCCCATTGCAGTATGGTGAACACGAACTCGGCGTTCTGCTCGTCGCGCGCGGGCCGGAAACGGAGACCTTTCTCACCAGCGAATTTCAGATCTTCAAAGCGATCGCTGAACAATCTGCTTTTGCCCTGAGCACGGCATTGATCTTTTCCGAGGCCGCGGAAAAGAAGCGGCTCGATCAGGATTTGCAGGTGGCGCACGAGATTCAGCGCATTCTCCTGCCGTCAAGTTCACCGGATGTCTCGGGCTTTCAAATCAGCGGCATCAATATCCCGGCACGGCAAGTCAGTGGCGATTACTACGACTACATCGGGGTGAATGAAGATCACACCGGTGTCGCCATCGCGGATGTTTCCGGCAAGGGAGTGCCCGCTTCGCTCATCATGGCGATGTGCCGGAGCGTTTTGCGCAGCCAGGCCGGTGGTCAACTCTCTCCGGCAGCGGTGTTGCGTCTCGTGAATGCGCAGCTTTTTCCGGACATCAAAGAGGACATGTTCATTTCGATGGCCTATGCGGTGCTGGATCGGAATTCATCGACCGTCACCTTGTGCCGGGCAGGTCACGACGCCCCACTCCATTACTCGGCGAAAACGAAAGCCGTGGAGCGGATCAATCCTCCTGGCATGGCCCTGGGCATCGACAGCGGTACGGTTTTCAACCGGGTGACGGCGGATTTTTCCTTGCATCTGGAGACAGACGATTGCCTTATCCTTTACACCGACGGCGTGACTGAAGCACTGAACGCCGAAGGCGAGGAATTCGGCATGGATAAATTGATCCGGTCCATCCTCGCCAGCGCTTCGGAAGGCGCCGCAGCCGTGATCACGCGCCTGACGGATGACCTTCGCACCTTCGTTGGCAAACACCCACAGCACGACGATATTACGATGATCGTGATAAGAAAAAAATGAGCGACACCACCAACGCCACCAAATCGCAGCAACCCGGAAACCCAAGCGTCCCCTCCCCTTTTCAGCCCGGAGACTCCGCCGAATCTTCACCCGGAGACGGCACCACCGCCGCGGACACTCGAAACCAGGAAGAGCTGCTTGCGCAATTGCAGGGCGATCTGGAGCGGTTCCGCGATCTGGCGCTGCGCAGCCAGGCCGATTTCGAAAACTTCCGCAAGCGCGCTGCGCGGGAAAAGGATGATGCGCTGAAATTTGCCAACTCCAGTTTTCTGGAAAAGCTCGTCCCGATTATCGATAACTTCGAATTGGGCTTGGGAGCAGCTCGCACCGGAGGCGACGCCAAATCCATCCTCACAGGAATGGAAATGGTCGCGCGCCAGCTCACGGACTTTCTCTCACAGGTGGGTGTAGAGCCGGTCAATGCCGAAGGCCAAAAGTTTGATCCCAATCTGCACGAAGCCATGGCGCAGGAAGCGAGCAAAAACGTGCCGGAAGGAACGGTCATTCGCCAGATGCGCAAAGGATATAAACTGCGCGATCGTTTGCTGCGGCCAGCCACGGTGGTGGTCTCGAAGGGGAAAGAGTAGCGGCGATTTCGCATCGCAAAGATCGAACGCGAGCGCTGCGCGTTCGCCGCGCCCAATTCGAGGCGAGAATATCGCTTTGACTCGCGGGCAGTCCCGTACAGAGGATGCGCGAATGAAAGCCCTCCCTCCGGAGATTCTTCCTGGAATTGCGGCGCTCGGACTTGCCTTTTGCCAGGTTGCGAATGGCGAGCCAGCAGAGCAACCTAGGATTGGCGCTTCATCGCCTCGCGCTAACGGAGTTGATTGGACCAAAGCCCCGGAGAACCCAGTTTTAGGTGGAAACCTCGGGACCTGTTTCGATAACTATGTAATCAAAGAGGGCGATGCCTATCTCATGTGGTTCTCCTGGCGTCCGAAAAAAAGCATCGCCTTCGTCAGGAGCATTGACGGAATCCACTGGAGTGAACCGGAGATTGCACTCGGACCCAATGCTGCCAGCGGGTGGGAAGAGGACATCAATCGTCCAGGCGTGGTGAAGCGCGCCGAAGGCTATCATCTCTGGTATACCGGACAGTCAGGAGGCCATTCCTCCATCGGCCACGCCATCAGCTCCGATGGCCGGAAATGGGAACGAACAAGTAACCAACCTGTACTGAAGCCGGAACTGCCCTGGGAAAAGGTAGCCGTCATGTGTCCGGACGTGATGTGGGATGAATCCGCAAACCAGTATCGGATGTATTATAGCGGCGGTGAACAATACGAGCCGGATGCCATCGGTTATGCCACCAGCGCGGATGGCGTGCACTGGAAGAAGGCCGAAAAACCGATCTTTGCCGCCGATCCCACTCGCGCCTGGGAACAGCGAAAAGTGACGGCCTGCCAGGTCTTGAAGCATGAAGGCTGGTTCCTGATGTTCTATATCGGTTTCCGCGATATCGATCACGCCGCCATCGGAGTCGCGCGATCGCGCGACGGAGTCACGCATTGGGAGCGTCTCCCGGACAATCCCATCATTCAACCTGACCCGTATGGCTGGGATGCGGAGGCGTGTTATAAACCCGCCGTGGTCTTCGAGACCGAGAACCCATCCCGGAGCCGCTGGCGCCTCTGGTACAACGGGCGCCGAGGCAGTCTCGAGCAAATCGGCATGGCGACTCACGAAGGCGACGATCTTGGGTTTCCAGGTGCAAGCAAAGAAGGCAACAAGTAATCCTAGAAACCAAGATAGCGTCCACGAAACTTACGAAAAGATACGAAAATCAGATAGTCCCTTTCGTGTCCTTCAGTGTATTTCGGCTCGCCCATTCCTACCTCCACTTGTCCCCTCCGCCACCTCAGTGGACATCCCATTTCCGCGTTTAGAATTATTGCCTGCGCTCACTTTCCGCGCGCATGGCGCCTAGAAAATCGCGCATCGCCTTCAAAAACTCCCGCTTCTCCAAAAGCCCGCCCAGCGCCATGCGGCCACCTGCGGAAGCCAGGGCGATGCAGAGCATTCCAGTCAAGGCATTCCCCGCGAAAAGCAGGATCAAGGCAAGTACCCGGCTAAAGTGGATCGTCATTACCTGGATGTCGTTGCCGGGCTTCTCCGGAACTATATTTTCATCCAACTTCAGCGTTTTGACGAGCGACTCGATCGCCGGCACACTGCCTCCCGGGGTATTGGTCAGATGGTTAATATTCTCGATGCATTGAAACGCGTACCACACTGCCGCCAGCAAAATTCCTAACCCGAGGAACTGCGTCAAGACGGGCAGAATCTTGGGTGCCCAAGGCACTTCCGCGTCAAAGGTGCCGGAATCCTGGTCGCTGGGGCGCTGGTCGGGAGTGAGCATGGCGCGGATCGTCCATGGGACGAAATACAGATGCACGAAGAAACTGCGTCTGCCTCTTAGAGGCCAAAGGGAGCACTTTCCCGCCACCAAAGCGTTTTCTTCGACAACTTACTTAACCAAAAAGAGAATCCGACGAGTCACGAAACCCATGTGTTAGTGCCACGGGAAATCAAGTACCGATTTAGTGTATCGCGCCCAACTTGGTGCTGAAATCCTCTTCCGAACCGCGGGCCGATCTGCCAGCAGACGTGAACAAAAGCCGCATCTTCCGTGAAGTAGAACCAGCCGATCAAGACCTCGAAGAACATCCCGTTTATTGCCGGTTTCGCTAGCTGCTTCACGGTGCACTCTCGAACCGTTTCGGCTGAAATTTGCCACGCTGTTATCGCTGAACCCTTGCCGAGTTCGTGGGCGGTAAACTGAGTGTGCTCTACGTATCCATACTTTGGAGGGCGCCCATGCACGGGTTGCCACTCGTGGCTCAGGTTCTCACGCAGGACATCCTGAAACTCGGACAAAATAATCGTGAGAAGTTCAGGAGAAGGGGTCATCTAATGATGGCTGTGATTCGCCAAGCTACCAATTAGGTAGGTAAAAATAGCCTCACTCGTTCCCACTCGACCAGAGAATGAGGCACTGCTTTACGGCACCCTGAAGAACGCATGCGTGCCGGGAAAACCTTTCAGCTCGTGCTCTCCCGGAATGGGAACTGTGCTGAGGTGACGAGATAACAAAGCGCGGGCTTGCGAAGTGAGGCAGAGGTGGACACCGAGCGAGCTGGCGACCTTTTCCACGCGGAAGATCAGATTTAACTCCGGCCCCATGAGGCATTCTTCGCCGAGCGTGGCGGCGCCGCCGATGGTGATGCTGCCGTGGTGGATCACGACGCGGAAGGTCGGCTCTTCTTCTGCCTGCATTTTTTGAAAACCGAGAACAGCGGCTGCAATGCGTGGCGCCAGTTCTTCTTTGCCCCGCCAGAAGGCCAGGTAACCGTCACCAAGATATTTGTTAACGATGCCGCCGTGCTCTTCGACGAGCGCTTTACAGGAGCGAATCCAGCGGCCCATCATCATGGCGAGTGCTTCGGGATCGAGCCGATGGCTGAGCTGCGTGAACTGCTGCACATCCGCGAGCAGAAGCCAGCAATGCTCATTGCGAATTTCCGGCGCGGTCATCACCGTGGCCGCGCAGAGGCTTTCCTCACCGAAAGCCTCGGACGAGCCTGCGCGATAGACGAACTCCTGGCCGGCAATGCAAATCTGGTCACCGTCATTCAAGCGCGTGGGAAGGCTGATCCGCCGGCCATTCAGCAGCGTCCCGTTGATGCTGCCAAGATCGATAAGCCAATAGTCTCCCGCGTCCTGCGAATGAATGGTGGCGTGACGACGGGAGGCTTTTTCCGAAGAAATCTTTACGGTATTTTCCGAAGACCTTCCGAGCGAACAGTTCCCAGCGAGCACGATCTGCTCGCCACGCGCCGTTTCAAGGCATGGGGGAAAAGGAACGATCTCTTCCATGGTGGTATCGGTAGGAAAGGGTGGATGGGAAGATGTAGTGTCCATGGTTTGCCAAAAACTCTCAACTCTCAACTTTCAACGCCCAACATCCCATGGATACGTCCGAAGACTGAAGCCTTGCAGATTTTTTACGAAGCAAATTGCGCCAGGCCACGATCAATCCGCTCCAAGACCTTCGCCTTTCCGAGCACTTCCAGAAGGTGATAGAGGCTCGGTCCAGCCGTTCCGCCGGTCGTCGCGAGCCGGGTCGGATGCACCAGAACCCCGACTTTTACCCCCTGCTGAGCAGCGGTCGCCTTAAGCGCGGTCTCAATGCCTGCGGCGTCAAATGAATCGAGGCTTGCGAAAGCGTCGCGCACGGCCTGGAGGCGCGGTTTGTTTTCCGGCACGAATTGTTTGGCGAGTCCCTCCGGGTTGTACGCGAAATCGTCTGTGAAGTAGAAACCCGCGTAGGCCGGCAATTCCCGAAAGACTCGCAGCTTGCCTTTGCACGTTTCCAGCGCCGCGTGCACGTACGCGGAGGGGAATTCATCGAGCTTCACGCCGGCACGCAATAAGGCCTCACGACTAAGCGCATGAAACCGCTCGTCGCTCACGTCCTTCATGTACTCGGCGTTGAGCCACGTGCATTTGTCGAGATCGAAGGCCGCGTTCTTGCGATTGACATTAGATAACGCGAAACGCTGCACGATTTCGTCCAGCGGAATTTTTTCCCGATCATCCTTCGGCGACCATCCGAGCAGGCACAAGTAATTGGCCACGGCCTCCGGCAAGTAACCCTCTTCGATATAGGAACGAATGCCAGCGCCTTTGTCGCGCTTGCTCATTTTCGAGCCGTCTTGATTCAGGATCAGCGGAATGTGCGCGTACCGCGGCGGCGGCGCGCCCAGCACTTTGAAGAGTTCCAGATGTTTCGGCGTATTGGAGAGATGATCTTCGCCGCGGATCACGTGCGTGATCTTCATTTCGATATCGTCCACGACGTTGACGAAATGAAAAATCCACGAGCCATCCGGACGACGAATCGTCATGTCGGGATGCGTGTCCGGATTCGCCAGATCGAATTCCACATTTCCGCAAATCTCGTCCTCGACGACGACAACTTCGCGCGGCGAACGAAATCGCCAGGCGCCGTTGTCTTCATAGAGATGTCCGCCGAGGCGAAGCCGTTCAAAGTAATGCTGATAGATAGCTTCCCGTTCACTCTGAAAGTACGGGCCATATTCGCCGCCTTTTTGCGGCCCTTCATCCCAATCAAAACCTAGCCAGCGTAAACCGTCGAAGATCACTTGCACCGCTTCCTGGGTGTTGCGCGCTTTATCTGTGTCTTCGATGCGCAACACAAAAGTCCCGCCTGTGTGGCGGGCATATAGCCAGTTAAAAAGAGCCGTGCGCGCGCTGCCGATGTGCAGGTAGCCGGTGGGAGAAGGAGCGAATCGGACGCGGGTGTGGGAAGACATCGATGATAGGTTAGATTTTAGGCAGGGAGCGAAGTCATTGGGTTTCTCTTCATCGAAACCTTGCTCCCGTCGGCTGAGGAACAACTCTCAACTCTCGAAACTTGATTCTCAACTCTCAATTGAGCCGCCCACCTCCGCCCACGGCTCTATCTCCGCTTCGCTGCGATTCTCAATTGGCGCAGAGAGCCGGAAGAAACCAGAAGCCCGAAGCTCGAAATCACACACTGCATAGCGCCACGCACAACGCCCCCTTCGAACTTCTGATTTCGGGCTTCTGGTTTTTCCCTCACCTCACTCCTTCGGAGGACCGATGCTTTTTTCGACCTGAGGATCCGGCGCAGCACCCAGATCGAGCGCTTTTTGGTAGTGACGGCGGGCCAGTTCCACGGCGGGCGGGTTCCGCTGAAGGTAGAAGACCGCCAGATTGAAGTGCGCATCGGCATAGTCCGGATTGATCTCGATCGCTTTGCGCATTTCGTCTTCAGCTCCCAGATACCAGCCCTTTTTGCCAAGGGTTACCCCGAGAAAGTGGTGGACGCGGGCGTCTTTGGGTTCGAGGACCGCAGCCTGGGCCAGCGCCGCGAGTGCTTTATCAAGCTGGTCTTCGTCGTAGTAGATTACCCCGAGGAGCAGCCACGCCGTGCCCGCTTCGAGCTGAGCATGCACCACTTTGGTCAGGCGCTTCTCGGCATCATCATAAGCTTTTTCCCGGTAGGCAATCAGCCCGAGGTTGATCATCGTCGGTAAATTATCAGGCGCGAGCTGCAGCACTTTTTCATAGTCCCGTTTAGCCGCAGCGAGATCGCCTTTGCCAAACTCCTGTGTTGCTTGTTTGGCGAGCTGTTGCGCCTCGGCGGACATGGTTCCCTGCTCTGGCGTTTGAATCTCCGAAGACCCGATGTCCGCGGGCTGATCTGCCTTCTCCGTTTTCTCCGGTGCAGGAGATGATTCGGTCGCTGGCGCCGGCGCTGGCGTGGCCTTCGGAACCGGAGTTGCCTTTGGCGTTGCGGGATGTTTGGGAGCTGCCTCGGCGGCAAAAGTAACAGCCGCGAGTATCGCGCAAACACGCAAGAGTGGAAATTTCATCACAGCGATTTGAAACCGCACGGTTACTTTGCTTTACCCAAATCGCGCGCTTTCTCCGTCGCCGCACGCACCGCGCTAATGAGCGCCGAGCGCAATCCATTCGCCTCCAACGCTTCCAGCCCGGCAATGGTTGTGCCGCCCGGACTCGTCACCATATCGCGCAATGCTGCGGGATGCTGGCCGGTTTTGAGGACCATCTCTGCCGCACCGGAAACCGTTTGCGCGGCAAGCTGAATGGCCAGGTCACGGGGCAACCCCATCAGCACTCCACCATCCGCGAGGGCCTCGATCACGGTATAAAGATACGCGGGACCGCTCCCGCTCAACCCCGTCACCACGTCAAGTAACTCCTCTTTCACGCGGCAAACTGTCCCCACCGCGCCGAAAAGCAACTCTGTGGCCGAAGCGTCTTCCGCTGTCGCTCCAGGCCCCAGGGCATAAGCCGCGGCGCCCTTGTGCACAAGCGCGGGAGTATTGGGCATCACCCGGACGATGCGCGCCTTGGCGCCCGCTGCTTCCTGGAGCGCGGCAATCGGCAATCCAGCAACGATTGAAATCACAAGTTTCCCCGCCAACGCACTTCCCATTTCCCGCAAGGCCGCCAGTGCATCCGCTGGCTTGACGCAAAGCACGAGCACATCAGCCGCGGCGCACACCTCTGCATTCCCGGAAACAATCGTAATGCCGGTTTCGCGTCCAAGCTGCTCGGCTACGCTTTGAATCCGGTCGCTGGCCACAATCGATTGGGCAGCGATCACGCCTGTCTTGGTCGCGCCGCCGATTAGAGCGCCGGCCATTTTGCCAGATCCTATAAATCCAAATTTCATGGGCTTTGCAGAGGAACGAATTCGCTCTTCTTTATCAAGGCTTGTCCTTCCGGCCCACACATGAAATCGATCACCTTTTTGACCTCACCAGCCGGTTTTTCTCCGGTGATGAGGAGCAAAGGGCGTTCAATAGGATAGCTTTTGTTATAGATATTTGGAAGCGTCGGCTCAATGGCCTCCCCGTTGTCATTCTGCACCGCCAGGGCATGCACGCCTTTGCGATCCACCAGCAGAGGGGACAACAAGGCGAGCGATCCACTCGTGAATTCCACGATGTCCCGAGTCTCTCTTCCGGCCGTGGCTGTCTCGAAATCTTTTCCCAGCGGCGCCTTGCGAATATCCCCGTAAAGCCAGGTCACAAAGAATTCCCAGATTCCGATTCCTTGCTCCGGATTGAAATATTTGATCGGGCGATCCTCCCCTCCTACCGCCTTCCAATTTCTCACTTCACCTTCATAAATCTGCCGAATCTGCTCCCGGGTGAGAACGCGCGCACCGCTATTCCAGACATCATTTGGCACCGCCAGCGCCAAAGCCTGGTAGCCGATCAAAGTCTCGTGAAAGAGCCTCTGCGGATAAGGCGCGCGGTCTTCACCCGTCATAGGCCGGATCGCCAGCGCGATATCGGCCGCTCCGGATCCGACCGCCGTCATTGCTGCGGTACTGCCGGGAATCGCAGTCACTTTCACCAGCATCCCCCGCTCAATGAGAATGGGAACCGCCAGACTCAGGGGCCGGGAAATCGCCCCTGAACCGACGATTCGCACGGGAGCGGGAGCCTCGTCCGCCGCTTGCACGGCCGCCGAAAAGAACACGCAGGCAATGAAGATTTCAGACAAGGCAAATTTCGGCATGGGAACAGCAGGGCAAAGGGACAAAAGCAGAATCCGAGGAAACGGTCATCCCGCGAGAAGAAAATTTTGCCGTTCGGCGAATGATCGACTCGTTTTGGTTTGCCAGCGCTGGCTCGCTCCCTTAACCCAGTTCGCCCCATTTTCCAAACTTTACTGAGAGATGAATATGTCCCTTACAACCATTACTGAAATCCGTGCCCGCCAGATTCTTGATTCACGAGGCAACCCGACCGTGGAAGCCGATGTCGAACTCGCCGGAGGCGCCGTCGGGCGCGCCGCCGTCCCCAGTGGGGCCAGCACCGGCGAACATGAAGCATGGGAACTCCGCGATGGCGTAAAAGACCGCTATCTCGGGAAAGGCGTGGCCAAAGCGGTCTCCAGCATTGAAAAAACCATCGCTCCCGAGCTCCACGGCCTTGACGCCACCGAACAGGTGAAAATCGACAAGGTGATGATCGAACTCGATGGCACGCCGAACAAAGCCAAGCTCGGCGCCAATGCTCTCCTCGCGGTCTCTCTAGCCACTGCGCATGCCGCAGCCGCTCAAATGGGTCAGCCGCTTTTCAAGTACCTCGGCGGGCCTAACGCGAAGGTCCTGCCCGTCCCGATGATGAATATCCTCAATGGCGGCGCGCACTCCGATGCCCCCATTGATTTTCAGGAATTCATGATCATGCCGAAGAAATTCGACACCTTCGCGGAAGCCCTTCGAGCCGGCGTCGAAATCTTTCACGCCCTGAAAGGCGTGCTGAAAAGCCGCGGCCTTTCCACAGCAATCGGCGATGAAGGCGGCTTTGCCCCTGTTTTGAAGAGCGCGGCGGATGCCCTTGAAACCATCGCCGAAGCGGTGAAGAAAGCGGGCTACAAGTTAGGAAAAGAAGTCTTCATCGCCCTGGACGTCGCCTCGAGCGAATTTTACGACGGCAAAGCGAAAAAGTACGTCTTCAAAAAGTCCGACCAATCCAAGCGTACAGCGGATGAACTGGTTTCCTACTACCAGGAACTGCAGAAAAAATTCCCCATCGTTTCCATCGAAGACGGCTGCGCCGAAAATGATTGGGACGGTTGGAAAGCGCTCACCGAAGCGATGGGCGCGGATACTCAGCTCGTCGGCGATGACCTCTTCGTGACTAACGTCGAATTCCTGCGCAAAGGCATCGATCGCGGGGTGGCTAACTCGATTCTGGTTAAAGTAAACCAGATCGGCACCCTTACGGAAACGCTGGATGCCATCGAACTAGCGAAGGAAAACCGCTATACGGCCGTCATCTCTCATCGCTCCGGCGAAACCGAGGATACCACGATTGCGGATATCGCCGTGGCAACTAATGCCGGCCAGATCAAGACCGGTTCGCTTTGCCGTACAGACCGCGTTGCTAAATACAATCAGTTGTTGAGGATTGAGGAACAATTAGGTGACAACGCTGTTTACGGCGGTAAGATGCGAAGCTAAGCAACAAGTAAAAAGAGAGCGCACGGTCTAATTTTTCCGTGCTTTTTGGCTTCACCCATCGTAAAAAGGTGCTTTCCGCTTACTTGTTGCCGCATCCAATTCGTTCGTGAGCGCTCTCCCATCCAGTTACGCCCAGCCTCCTACAAGCGGTATTTGGACTTCGCTAAACCGTTTCCTGGCGGTGCTGATCGCAGTGACCGTTCTGGCCGTGGTTTTCTATCGCTACGTCCCGGAATTGGGTGAACGCCGCAAACAGGAAGCCCGAATCGAATCGCTCAAAGCCGAGATCGAACAGCAAAAGCAACTGCAGGCGCGCCATACCCTCGAGGAGAATCTGCTGATGCGCGATTCGGAATACATTGGCCTGATCGCGCGCGATAAGCTGGACCTCATGCGGGAGGGTGAAACGATCTACCGTATCGAAGCCACACGGCCCGACCCGTCCAAAATGCGGCTGAAGCAATAAGGCTGCGCGTTTGGAGCACGGGAGCTTGCTCCAAATTTCACCGTACGCAAACGACTTTGGGCATTGGACTTCGACCCCTGGACTTACCATAATAATCCCTATGTCTCTCGACCTTGATTCCGTTAATCCTACCGGCCTCCGAAATCGCGTGAGCGAATTACGGAGGTATCTTTGACTTGCCGAAACTTCAGGGGCGACTCGCTGAACTCGAGGGGCTGATGGCCGAGCCCGATTTTTGGTCGAACAAGGAACGGGCTCAACAACAGGTCGAAGAGGTTTCACAACTGCGCGGGAAGGTCACCCCGCTCGTGCAATTGGAGCGGCAACTCGATGATTTCAGCGTGCTTCTGGAACTCGCCGAAGCCGAGGAGGATCAGGCGAAAGCGGCGGAGGAAGTGCGAAAGGAATACGACTCGATCCACAAGGATCTCGATGCCTTCGAGCTGCGGATGCTCCTTTCGGGACCAAACGACCGCTACAACGCCTTCCTGAGCATCAGCGCGGGCGCCGGAGGCACGGAGTCCTGCGATTGGGCCGATATGCTCTTGCGGATGTATCAGCGCTGGTGCGAACGCCATGGATTCGCAACCTCGATCATCGATATCCAACTCGGCGATGAAGCCGGAATCAAATCGGCGACCATCCGCGTGGCGGGTGAAAACGCCTTTGGCTATCTCGCAACCGAGCGCGGCGTGCATCGGCTCGTAAGAATCTCGCCTTTTGACGCCAACAAACGCCGGCACACCTCCTTCGCGGGAGTCGATGTCGTTCCGGAATTGCCAGAAAGCGCACCCATCGAAATCAATCCTGCCGAAATCGAATTCGACACCTATCGCTCCGGCGGCAAAGGCGGCCAGAATGTGAACAAGGTCGAAACAGCGGTGCGCGTGCGCCACATACCCACGGGCCTCGTGGCTGCCTGCCAGAGCGAGCGTTCCCAATCTTACAACCGCGCTCTCGCCCTGCGCATGCTC
>OUNM010080996.1_pt1 | contig 30577 bp, 22 predicted proteins | sample 1769961 | NCBI WGS metagenome assembly OUNM01 (sample SAMEA3914820, study PRJEB12502) | metagenome | biome: forest; material: soil | place: USA | collected 2012-03-12 | depth 0.3 m | reverse complement strand
TGATGGCGAGATTGAGACTGTCGGAAGAAGAAGAGGAGGGGGGTGGGACATGAAAACGGAGAGAACAGTCGGTTGAAGGCATGAGATGTGTGTGGTTTCACAAAATGATTCCAACGACCCGCCGGCACCAACGGCCCCAGAGAGTGGGGTGAGTGAGACAGGCTGGCAAAGAGTGATGGTGTGGAAATAGCTCGGGTGCGCAGTCCTGCGCCACACCCAGTCGTAATATCATGCACACTTAGGATGCAATTGGGGCCCGCCGAAGCCCGGGATGTAACAGTCCTACTCAGGATCACAAACAGAGGACGCAGTGATGTTGCGGCACGGTAGGACTGATTGTGATTCGCCCGCGTGCTTGCCCTCCCGCCCGCGATCTGGATTCTGGGCTTGCGGCCAATACACGATGTTTTGCAGTGCACTTTCGCACGTTTGCTGAGCTGACGAGTGAGGAAAGCAGGTGGGTTGATCCCTAGGGTGGGTATTCATCATGTGTCCTTGGTGGCCGGGGTCATGTTCCTCGCAGCGTGTTCCCCATCCGCTCCAAGTCTCGTCTTACAACAAACCATATGGACAGCTCTATCAAGTGCGACAAGTTGTTCAGCGTTGCCGGCCTTGTCGACTTCATCACTGTACCCAGAGTATGTCAGGTTGGTTGGGGTTTTTGTGAACGTCACATGCATCATGGGCATCCGCCGGTTCAACAACATCGCACCTGGTTGTACGTTTCGAAGCGGCCGCGATACCTATACTCGACCAACAGGAAAATTTATACCACACTCGACCAACATGTTCCTTCGATCGTGGTGGGGGCGGGGATTGGTGTTCTGTACCATCACGTGATTCCGTATCACTTCCCTGTCGACCTTAGGCCGCGACGCGTCTCTGCCCAATACAACCAACACCAGGAAGACAGCTGACAATGCCGACATAGCCGAACCATTTATGCCTGAGGACTCTGCCATCCGTCTCTGGCTTTTAGGGCTGCCGGATAGACAGCGAAGCTCGAAGCGCCCTCGCGAGCCCGACATGGCCACCCCGCCGCCTTCGGCCTTGCAGACCAGGAGGAGTCAGTCGCCCTCCAAGAAGCGAAAGATTGACCAAAATAGAGACGATCCAGACGACGGCGGCAGCCAAGATGCCGGCGCGACACCCCGATCGGGTCCTCCATCACAGCGTTCTGCCCTTGCCGCCCTCCCCGCCCTCCCCGCAAGACCCGCCTCCTTCCGCCCGCCCTCGAGCACCGGCTTAGGCCATTCCTCCGCCCCATCCCTCGCCTCCGACCGCCAAAGCTCCCGCCGATCCGCCAGCCCCGTCAAGACCATAACCAGGCTACAGCGCCTCGACAAACCCGTTCTGTATCGCTCGCTCGATGGCAGGAAAGCTAGGTTCCGACAGCTCCCCGAAGATGCTCGACAGCTCTACCACGACGTGTTAGCTATCACAACGTACCAGGCCGGCATCTATCCTGCCGAGATACGCCCACAGATCGAATCTCTGTTTGAGGATTTTAAGCCCCCCGACTCTATATACCAGAAACCCGAGGAGCAGACACGCGCCCTCTGTCGGGACGACAAGGGGCGGTTGGCGCAAGATGCAAGGAAGGAGGAGGGGAGGGAGGAGGAGCAGGAGGGGAGGGAGGAGGAGGGGAGGGAGGAAGAGGAGGAGGGCCCTTTTTTCGATTACCTCCCCCTCTCATCTCTGTTTGCCGATAGGCCAGAGGCCTCCTTGCCTCAGACCCGGTTCGCTCTAGCCGAGTTCTACAAGGTCCGCGCCATCGAGCGCATTGCAAAGGAGTGTCTAGATCTTCGCCGCTCCAAAGCGGCGTAGAACGCACAAGTCCACGGGCCGCTGCTAGAGCTCGCCTTGTCGAGGCAGCATAGATCTATCGTATACGAGAACGCCACATCGGCCAGAGTCCTGCCGTGCTTTCGCCCGTCCCTCGTTACCGGCGAGGTGTCGGAAGGCAAGATGGTAGATTTTGTCTTCGCGCCCCGGCTTAGCCCGGAGCTCGACGCGGCCATCCAGAACCGGCTGATCGAGCTTTCCACACGGGCTAAGTCTACAGCGCTCGCGTCGGCCCAGCTTAACGTCAACCAAACTGACTACATCCCTTTAACGCGCTCTCCCTTAGCTGTTTCGATCGAGACCAAGGTTGCCAGCGCAAGTCTCGAAGAAGGCCGCCTGCAACTAGGGATCTGGACAGCGGCCTGGCACAAGCGTATAGAGATGCTCAGCGTTGGTGGTGGGATACAAGGCCCCCAGCTTCCTACGCTACCCCTCATCCTCGTCCACGACCACCAGTGGTTCCTCTGCTTTGCCGTCGATCGCCTAGAGAGGATTAAGGTCTACAGCGCTCTACTGATTGGCATGACCGACAGCTTCCCAAACATCTACCAGCTGCTTACAGTACTTGGATTGCTCGGCACCTAGGTCGACACCACCTTTCGCAGCTAGACCACCGATACCTTCGGTCCCCACTTGGATGTATCTGATCGCGGATGCTGATGTTAGGTCCGACGAGCTGGTGGCGCAAGCGCTGAAGAGAAGAGCTGGCAGCCGGATTGCTGCGAAGGCCGGAGCCGAAGATCTCAGCAGGATGAAAGATCTTTGTGGACTTGAAGCATTCTATTCCAGATGTCGGTCCACCATTTGTGAGATCTCCACATCAGCTTCACAAGGGGTGGTGGCAAGGCCGTAAGATTCGGAAAAGCCGATGTGGGGAATGGAGTCAAGTCGGCGTCAACTAGCCCGGAACTCCCGAACCACGCTAAGTCGTGGTCACTGGATTTCATTCTGGGGAGCAAAGCAACGCAGGTGACGATATTATATCTTGACCTCAGTTCAAATTGGGGTCGGAAACGGAATCGCAGGAAAGGTTACCCGCAACAGGTTGTCAACACAGCACTCTGGACACGAGCGCCTCGGTCGTTCCCGTCTGAATCTCTCCACAACCTGAAAACACATCCAACATGCAATCCCAGCACGTCTCCTTCCCGCCATGCAAGGCGCAATGGATATGGGCGCCCAGACCGGACAACAAAGCCGAGCCATTAGCGTACTTCGTCCTCTTCCGGAGATCATTCGTCGTGGACGGATCACTCCCGGCGTCGTGCATGATGCACATCTCCGCCGACACGCGGTATCGACTCTTGGTCAACGGAGTCTCCGCCAGTTTTGGCCCCTGCAAGAGCTACCCGACACGGTGGTACTATGACAGCGTCGACATCGCCCCCTTACTGAGAAGGGGCGTCAACATCCTCGCTGTGAGGGTGTTGAGGCTGTCTCCAGAGAATACCGCAGCGACGTCGATCATGCGAACCAGCAAGCCCGGCATGATCCTCCACTGCAGCGATGGCGCAGGCATCAGGATTGATTCCGATGGAAGCTGGAAAGCTCACCGCGACGAATCGGTCCAGCTTGTTCCCAACTCGGAATGGGACTTCCGCCTCGGACCGCCCTTCGTCTCGCTTTGGGAGAGGGCTGATGGGAGACTGGCAACCCAGCACTGGCTTGATGCCGACTTCGACGACGCCGAGTGGAGCAACGCAGTCCCCTGCACCATGGCAGCCATGATGTCTCCCATTCTGGACTCGAGAAAGCTGTGTCCGCGCCCGATTCCGGCTCTGCCCGAGACACCGTCGACCTTTGACCGAGTGGCCTGTTGCTCTGGTTCCGGAGGACCGACCACATCACAATGGCAAGCCCTCGTCGCTTCCAGCACGCCGATGCGCATCGGCAGCCAGGCCACCGTAACGGTTGACCTGGAATCCAACGAACTAACAACCGGCTTCCTCGAGTTGTGTCTGGACCAAGACGGACCAGACGCGGCAACCATCACGCTTCTGGCCGCGGAATGCTACGAAGGCGACATGGACCAGGGGTCCCGTCCCCGAACCAAAGGGGACCGCGCCGATTCGCACAACGCAAAACTCTACGGTCCAACAGACACATACCTCTGCCGAGCAGGAGAAAACCACTACGAGCCCTTCTGGTGGCGCACCTTCCGCTACCTCCGCCTGACCATCCAAACTTCCACCTCCCCCCTAACCCTCCACTCCATCCGCTACCGATCAACCCACTACCCCCTCACCATCGAAGCCTCCCTCTCCTCCCCCTCCTCACCCGCCCTAACCAAACTCTGGCACATCTCCCTCGCCACCCTCCGCAACTGCATGCACGAGACGTACGAGGACTGCCCGTACTACGAGCAGAACCAGTTCGCGATGGACTCGCGGCTGCAGATGCTCTTCACCTACGCCGTGTCGCACGACGACCGCCTCGCGCGCAAGACGCTGCGCGAGTTCCACGCCAGCCGCGGCGAAGACGGGCTCGTCGAGGCGCAGTTCCCTGCGCCGTGCCGCATGACGGCCATCCCGGCGTTTTCGCTGTACTGGGTGATGATGGTGGGTGATCATATGGAGCAGTTTGGGGATGCTGGCTTGGTCAGGCAGTATCTGGGCACGGTGGATGGGGTTCTTGAACACTTTGCTCGTCTGGTGGGACCGCTGGGACTGGTGGGACGGTTTGCGGGGCCGGAGGACGAGACGTGGGCTTTTGTGGACTGGGTGCCGGAGTGGCGGACGCCGGAGTATGGGTTTAAGGGGGTGGCGGTGCCGCCGGCGTACTTCTCGTGTGGTGCCGCGACGGTGCACAGTTTGCTGTATGCGATGGCGCTGCGGAGCGCGGCGGATCTGGTTGAGCTGTGTGGGCGGAAGGGGGTGGCGGACGAGTATCGCTCTCGTGCCGAGGGGCTGAATGCTGCGGTGCGGCAGCACTGTTTTGATCAGGCCACGGGGTTGTTCACTGATGGGCCTGGGTCGGCAGACCTGTCGCAGCATACTCAAGTGCTGGCTGTGCTCTCGGGCGCTGTACGTGCTGACGAGGCAGCTACGCTCATGCGGAGGGCGGTCCTGGACCGCGAGCGCCATGGGCTTGTCCGCACCTCGCTGGCCATGGCATTTTATGTCTTCCGTGCTGCGTCCATGGCCGGGGTCTACGAGGAGCTTTGGAGCGAGCTGATCAAGCCGTGGCACGTCATGGTGGACCAGAACTTGACCACTTGGGCCGAGTTTGAGACAAACCCGCGCAGCGACTGTCACGGGTGGAGCGCCACGCCCATGTACGAGATTGTTCGCGAGATTGTAGGCGTCAAGATCACGGGTAGTAGCATCAGTGCGCCCGTCGTTCTCGAGCCTCGGCCCGGAATGATCCCAGCGTTGACAGGGTCGTTTCCGGTCGGTGGGGGACGGACCATGGATGTATCGTGGAGCGACGGAAGCCTGTCGCTCACCGCTTCTGTTGACATGCTCGTTGAGCTTCGGCTGGGCAACAAGACGAGACAGCTTGCCCTTGGTCAAGGTGTGCCGGTGCAGACATCGTTGGCGGCCCAAGAGAGTTAGTCGGAAATAATGCAAAGGCTTGGAAATGAAGCAACCATGCTTGCCGTACTCCGTACCATGCAATGAAGGTTGAGATCCCTGACGCTCTATGGTCGGACCAGACCCGGACTCAGGCATCGAGTGGTTCGGCCTGCTTTAACCCGTCACACCCAAGAAGTCACTAAGACGGTTGGTTAAACATAATAGGCTCAAATTGTGAGATTCAGTGGACCCATGCCCGAAGAGGATGCGTTCCACTGCCTTCTTCATCTGCCGGCGTCGGGTCAAGGGTACCAATACCAAGGAGCTGGGCCTCGGGACTTCCGAAGCACACCGGGTTATCCGGGTCCATCACGAAGAATCTAGACCCCGACGCGACTCCATCCGTGTATTATACAAGGCTCCCCAGAGCCGATCTTCCCCAGATTCCCCAGATTTCCCCAGACTTCTCCAGACACACCACACCAGCTGTCAGAATGGCTGTCGACGCAAAGGCTGACGTCCTGCATCATGAGGAGTCACGCACCGTGGGAGGCGCGCCCTCTGTTGCCGGAACCCCAGAAGACGACATGAGCGCGTGGCAGACCATCCGATCCAACCCCAAGATCGTCCTCTGCGCCTTGTATGCGAACATCGGGGCTCTCATGATCGGTTACGACAACCTCGCCCTCGCCGTCTGCCTTTCCATGCCGGCTTTCCAGTGAGTTTGTTGTCGATTCGTCGTTGAACAGCACAGAACCCAATTGACCGTCCTGTCTCTCCAGAATGACCTTTGCCAGCGAAGTCAACGGTTCGCTCATCATTCCTGCGTACTGGCAGTCGGCGTGGAACGCCATGTACAATGTCATGACACTGGTTGGGTCTCTCGTCGCGGCCGAGACCGTCGACTGGTTCGGCTGCCGCTTCGGATTTCTCTTCACCGCCATCACCGCCGCCGCCGGAGTCGCTCTCAACTTTGTGGCGCGAAACCCGGCCGAGTTCCTGGGCGGAAAGATGATCACGGGGTTTGCGGTCGGCATCGCCATGACGGTGGGACAGAAATACGTGTCTGAGATCGCGCCCCTGCGGATGCGCGGCATCGCGCTCAGCTTCAACACGATCTGCATGGCAAGTTTCCCCCAACCAGAAGCCAAAAGCAGCCCTGATGCAGAGCACCATCTAACACTGCCCATTTATCCAGAACATCGGCTTCCTCATCGCCATCTCCGCAACATTCAGCCGAGTAACCATCATGGACCCGTCAGCGTTCAGGGTACGCGAACACTGCACTCTCTCAAACACATACCAATTACCCCAGCCGGCACTAACCCCAACCCCCCCCCCCAGAACATCTTCGCCGCAGCCTGGGCCTTCCCAGGCGCCTTCCTCCTCGGCCTCCCCTTCATCCCCGAATCCCCCTACTGGCACGCGCAAAAGAGCCAGCCCGACAACGCCCGGCGCGCCCTAGAGCGCCTCGCGCCCAAGAACCACTCGGTGCAGGCGCGCTTCGACCAGATCATGGGCGACATCGAGGCGGAGCGCGCGCTCGCGGCCGTCACGGGCTCGGCCGTCTCGCTGCTCGACTGCTTCCGCGGCACCAACTGGCGGCGCACGCTCATTGTGTTTATCTGCATGTCGATGAACATTGCTGTTGGCGGCGTGCTGTCGGCGAATGCGCCGTATTTTTTGTATCAGACGGGTTTGGAGTCGTATACGGTTACGATGTTGATCCAGATTGGTATTAGTCTGGGTGTGCTGAGCGCGCTGGTCAATGTGGTTTTGATGAGCCGGTTTAACCAGCGGCCGCTGCTGATGGGGGGTCTCGGCTTGTGCGGCGCCATGTTTTTGATCATGGGCATTGCTGGGTGCTTTGCCCGGACGCCGACCAACTTGCTGTGAGTTCACTTCCTTCTTTAGTGTCCTGGTTTTAAGTTAAGCTGACTTTGACCATCCAGTCTGATCGGCATCGTCCTCCAAATCACCCCGCTCACCTATGGTCCGTCCGTGGGCGCGGCCATGGCGGTGGCCGGCGAGGTGTCCTCGGTGAGCCTGCGGTCCAAGACGATCGGCGTGGGGATCGCGTCCAACTACCTGTTCAGCACCATCTGGCTGGTGGTGCTGCCGTATCTGTTCAACGAGGACGAGGCGAACCTCGGCGGCAAGATCGGGTTTGTCTTCTTTGGGCAGGCGCTGCTGTTCATGGCGGCTGTGTGGTTTGCGGTCCCGAACACGAATGGGAGGACGTACGAGGAGCTGGATCAAATGTTTGAGTCCCGGGTGCACACGCGCAAGTTTTCGTCGTGGAAGGCGGATGAGGAGATCACGGCTGCGGCTGCGAAGGCGGCGGAGTTGTGAGAGGGGACTGACTGCAAGTTGGGCGGACCGAGCAGGCGGGGCCTGAGGACGCGTGGCGCTGTTTACATACCCATGATTACACACACCTTATCATGTGAATGGTGCTATGCCGTGTGGTCGATGGTGGGGAGAGAGAGGTTTGATATCTACTGCATCCCAAATCAGCAGCTGGATGTTTGATCGTGCGTGAGTGACATCGCTGGGCTGTAGTCGGATTAAACATTCCGGATCTCGAACCCACTCGGCGAGTCCATTTTTGTTTCGGTCCCCGAAACGTTGAACATCAACTGCTTGGTTAGCTTGCCCATGTCATGCTCAAATACCGTGGTAAAATCCGAATCTCTAAAATCTGAAGATAATCTTGGATTGGCCACTTGCCGCCGTCGAGACGATGCGGTGATGAACGACGAACCTGCCATGAGTTGTGGCAGATACGACGATGTCGTCGGCTTTGCTGAAGATCCTCGGGGTGGTCGGGTCGCCATGGATGTGCTTGCAGTTGGGATAAGCTGCTTCGAGACTGCTGGGAAATTGGGCACGCGCTTCTCTTGAGAGCTTGATTCCGACTTGACAGAATCCGCATCGCTCGCGCTTTCCTGTCGGCGGACCAAAATGGTGGGTGCCTAGACTCTCACCTGGGGACCCCTGATATCCACGAGGCACCCATCTTCTCGCAGAATGACAGCGCACATTTAGTGGGAAAGCATTATTGAATGCGATAGATGGCGATCCTTGATGCACGATGCGTGCGCGGGTGCGACGGCCCCTGGATTCGATGGCAATTCCAGAATCGCGCTAGCTGAATGCCATGGGCGAATGGCGATGTGCGAATCCCGAGACGCCCCGTCCAGGATGCACTGCTATGATGTCATTCCGGGGGCCAGCTGAGAAACACTAACCCAACGAGGTTAGACGTGAATCCTGACAAGAAATCAGAGACACCACCCAACTCAGGTCCGCGACCGTCGACGTCGGGTCCAACTTTTCCACGCGCCGAGCGCCAAAACACCAACCTCACCAGCCACCACCTCACCGCCTCCGCCGACGGGCCTGCTATGTACACTGCCAAGACCATGTGCTGCCCTTATTGAGCTGTCATGAGACGGCCTACGACTCCGCCGACTGCCTCCAGCGGACACCAATTCTAGCCATCCACCGTGGACGCTTGCGCCGTCCGAACTTCAAAGGCACGGGCCGACGCCCGACTGCCGAGGCAGCAGAATGGAGGCTTCGGATGGATATCGAAAGCTCGAGAAGGAGTTCGACTGGCTACTCATCGTCGCTGCCTTCTTTGTCTCGCTCCTTGGCACTTTCACGTCAACGCAACTGTGAGTTTCCACCCCTGCAGTCTTCTTGCACCGTTCCGTGCTGATCAAGTCGCACACAGCATGATCCAGGCGCAGCTGTCGTCCAATTTCTTCACCGTCTTCACCTGGATCGCCATCATCAGTCTGACTTTCGGCTTCTGCGCCTCATGGAGCCTGCATTTCGTGGGCATGCTGTCTTGCAAGCTGGACTTGCCCATCGGACTGGATGTCGGCTTGACCCTGTTCAGCGCTGTTCTTGCTGTAACCTTCACCTTTGCCGCACTCGGAGCCGAGCTGCTATGGGAGCGCTACAAGACCCACAAGCAGGGGAAGTCTGCCAACCGCAGATCAAACTCGCTCGTTGCGGAGGGCGTGGATCTGCAAGAGGGGGATTCGTCCATGCCCCTTCTAGCTGAGGTCTCAAGCGGTGATGCCGGCGGGGACGGGGCCGACGGAGAGGGGGATATTGAATTTGGCCGGATCGATGCGCTTCCACAGCAATCCCCAGGCATGTCGATCCCTTTCCCCACGCAGCGGGAGCTTTTCCATCCTGCCTCAGACCCGTCGCTCTCGGCGCACATGTCGTCAAGTGAGCCTCAAGGCTCCGGGTCCCAATCGGTTTTGAGATTCGGACCAGGTCAGCTTGACCTCCAGAGCATGGCTGACCACAGGGCTGCCCCCACGCAGAACGCATTCGTGGCCACTTATTATGGCGTTCTGAGTGGTATGAGCTGGAAGGCCGTAGCGATGGGGCTCGTGTGGTCACTTTCCCTGACGTGCATGCATTATGGGGGTCTACTCGCCATGCGCATCCCAGAAGGCCGGATGACTTTCAATCCGGTACTGGTGGTCATGTCTGCCCTCATCTCCTGGGTAGTGTGTATTGTGGGATACATCTACATGGTCAACATTGAACCGCATCTCAGCCAACAGTTGCTCGTCTCTGCAACCGCAGCTTCGGGCATAGCCGCCATGCATTTCACAGGTGAGACCCTTTAGTCATACGACCAGCACTGGGTTGCAGCCCGGTTTGCCACTTACAACCCTTACTAACGCCGAGTAGGATTACGAGCGTGTACCTTCTGGTCTCGAGAACCACCCGCTCAGGTTGGGGGGTATCCTCTACAGCTCCCAATTGCTGTCTGCACCGTCGCAATTCTGACCTGCACGCTGGCCAATGGTCTGCTGGCGCATACCGCAATAGTCTCGCGCAATAAACTTGCAGAAATTGTCTTGACGCGGCGGAGGCTGTGGCGAGCGCTTGCGCAAAAAGAGAATGCCGAGATAGCTGCAGCCGCGAGGAGTAATTTCATCGCCTCGGCTTCCCACGAGATCCGGACCCCTCTTCATCATCTGCAAGGCTATAGCGATCTGTTATCGAAAGCCCCTCTGAGTGAAGATGCGCGTCAACTCGTGTTTTCAATCCAAAATGCGATAAAAACACTATCTCTGAGTAAGTCGATCTGCTTAGCGTGATTTTACTTCTCTAACTCCATCTATTAGTCACAAACAACGTCTTGGATTGGTCAAAACTGGAGAGCGACCAAGATGCGTCTTGCCGCTTGGCGCCTTCAGATCTGCGATCGGTTCTCGAATCCATCTTGGTCCTGCTACCCCACCAAGACCACCAAAACGATGTCGAGATTCTGGCTGTAGTAGAACCAGGGGTTCCGGAATCGCTGCTGCTCGACGAGGCCTACATTCAGAGAATCCTGATGAACACCCTCTCAAACTCTCTCAAGTTCACCAGCAGCGGCTTTGTCATGCTGAGCTTGGAGATGGACGGCGGCGATCTGATCGCCAGAGTAAGGGACTCGGGGGCCGGCATTCCGTCGTCATTCGTGCCCCGGCTCTTCGAGCCATTTTCGCAGGCAAAGACTCGGGGAACACAAAGAGGAACCGGCCTTGGTCTCACCATCGTCAGGCAACTCTTGCACAAGATGCATGGCGATATCTCGGTGGAAAGCCGGCACGTGGACGACGGGTTCAGGCCCAGCGAAACCGGAACCACATTCACGATCCGGATACCAGTCCAGATTCTGTCGGCGCCTCGGGCTCCAACCAGACAGGAACTCGAGCCGGGTACTGTCGCGCTGTTCTCGCCGCCTCCACGCTTACTCGACGGACTCAAAACAGCGTGGCAGCTTTTCGGCTGCGAGATTGTGGTTGTTCACCACTTTTCCGAGTTGGCGAACCAAGACATCAAATATGCCTGGGCCGACTTTCAATACTTGTCAGAGAATCCCGACTGTTTGCGGCACTTGCTAAGCCAAGCGCACCTCACAACATTCGTGCCGTTTGAGCACCAGGAGTCGCTGCAGCGCCTTCCTGGTGTGCTCTCCGCGCCACATTTTGTTCCGCTTCCAAAGCCGCTGATATGGCATACGTTCTGCCAGCGTATTGCCATCGCTTCTCATGCCGCTGCGGATATCAAAACCTCCTCCTTATCGGGGGAGAACGGCGCGGAGATAGGAGTAGGGAACAGCCGGGAGAGACGACGTTCCATAGCAGAGGGAAGTATTACTTCTGGGACCGTCAACATTCTCCTGGTTGAAGATAATGCGGTGAGTGTGGTCCCAGCGATCTTTCATACCGTCCTTTCTCCATCCTTCACCCGACGACTTTGTGACAAACGGCACTGAGAGTGTCTTCTGGCGCATCCATCCACGGGAGTCTCCCCTACGACCCGAATCTCACTGACCCATGATCTTTTCAGGTCAACCAAAAGCTCTGCACCAAGATGCTCACCTCCCTGGGCTACTCCGTCCTGCTCGCCAGCGACGGCGACCAAGCAATCGAACAAGTCATCAAGCACGACAAAATCATCAACCTGATCCTCATGGACCAGTCCATGCCCGTCAAAGACGGCGTGTGTGCCACGCGGGAGATCCGCGTGTTGGAAGCCAGCGGGAAATTATCGAGAAGGCATCCCATCATCGCCCTGACGGCTGTGGTGAGTACGGAGTCGAGAGCACAGTTCAAGAGCGCGGGCGCCGACGATTTCCTGGCGAAACCGTTGTCGTTTGGGAAGCTGGAGCAGACGCTGGCTACGTTTTTTAGGATTGAGTAATATACCAAGCTTTTTTGCATGTCGTTGTTCCTACTTTTACGTTAGAATGGAGCAACTCCGTGTAAATGACCAACCCACGGTTTCCAGCCAGCTCATAATTAGCCTCATGCCCTATCTCCGCCACAGGAAACATATCAGGCGCCGTAGAGGTGAGCCGGTGAGGCAGGCTGTAAGCTCGTTTCTCGTCGCAGCAAGGCAAGCCATACAACGTGTTCAAGCCAACAGTTGGCTGGATACAGAAACGAGCCAACGGCCCACTGGTCATGACGGGTTCTGTTAGAGTTCACAAGTCCATACTAGGAATATGACGGAGACCGATGGTTGGGTTGTTGGTGACGGGGCTGTGTGCGAAATATTCTCGCATGAACATGCGTAACTTGCTGGGCGGGTGTCGGTGAGTTCGGTGAGATTGGTGTTGTTGTGACCCTCCGTGTCGTCGCGAAGACTGGACCTCATCGCTATCAAGAAAAAATACGTTTTGACATGGAACGGCAAAAGAAATGAAGGTCATCCAATTCATTCAACTCTTCCTTGCTGCCCGCTGATGTTTTATTCTCCGTGCTGAGCTTACTTGGCGGCCGCGGGGTCACGTTCCGATGGTGTCATCCTCCTGTCTCGTTGCGAATGGAAAGCTGATCCCATGGCAACATCGGCAGGCAGTCTGAGCCAACCACTCGTCATTCACCCCAAGGGGGCTGACTGCAGCACTGATCTTGATGCAAACTTGGCAACGGTTCAGGGGGGGCTCTGCACACCCACACCACACCGGGATCGTCTCATCGTGGCAGAAATCGCGACAGTCCACTCGTGAACGCCAGACGCGCTCTGGTCCCGCCGCCCCCACGCGCCGAAACACCGGCCTTTTCGGGCTTAAGCGGCAGCACGGCGCACCTGGGCGGGAGGTGTGATGACAGCCATGTGAGTCTCTAATTATGTATCTTGTGTTGGATGACGAGTTGCAGCTGTGAAGTCTATCCAGCTGCAGCCAGTGATACACCGCTAACGAAAAAAGGGGGGAGGCTCCGGTGGGGGGCTGAGCGCCGTGTGCTTGAGACTGGGACTTCCGGCAGGCATCGCGCTCCCAACCATGACGCCATATTCAGGGAGATGCCAGAATGCGTCTTGTTGCATTGCGGTCCCCCTCCGCCGTTGAGCTCGTCAGCAACGCTTGTGCACGTACTTAAACGGGCCCCCCGGCCGGTTCATGTGCGACATTGTGAAACCGCCATCCTCTTCCTTTGGTCCCCCGGCGACGAAGACACTCGTATTCGTCACCCTTGCCGTGGGTTCAGAGTCTTGAAGAGCCAGCAGCCATGTCACGTCCGGAGCCGAGCTCCGCCAGCCTCAGGGACGACAAACATCTTGTGGACGTCGACACCAAGGACGTTGCCGATCTTGATTCGCGGTCGGACAGCGGAGAATCCGAGACCGAGGGAGAGGTTGAGGATCCCACCGTTAATCCCTTCGTTGACCTAGAGGTCACCGCTCGTTGGAAAAAGATCTACGAGGAAGCCCAGTACGAGTGCCGCCATGTGTTTGACCCGACCTTGATATGGACGGAAGAGGAGGAGAAGCAGGTTGTGCGGAAGCTGGACTGGAGGATTTGCACTTGGGCCGTATGTAGTCTCTCTGCCTCCCCATCGAATGGTCCGTAATTTCAGAGGCAGAGCTGACTCGGCGCGAAATACTGCAGTGCGTCATGTTCTTTGCTCTCCAGGTCGACAGGGGCAACCTCCAGCAGGCTCTGGCTGATAACATGCTCGACGATTTGGGCCTCAACACGAATGGTACGTGTTGCTTTGAGTATTCCCGCGAGCATGACTTTTGGTGAAGGAAGGAGGGGAAGAAAACTACGAAGATGAGATATCATTACTAACACTCTGGCAGACTACAACCTTGGTCAGGTGGTGTTTCTCGTTAGCTTCCTCATGGCTGAGCTGCCATCTCAGCTGGTATCCAAGAAGGTAGGGCCGGATCGGTGGATTCCCATCCAGATTGTTCTTTGGTCACTCGTGGCCATCACACAATTCTCCTTAAGAGGTCGCACCGACTACCTCGCGACTCGTGCCCTGCTTGGCCTCCTCGAGGGCGGTTTTATCGCGGATATTGTCCTCTGGTTGTCGTACTTCTACACCTCTCGCGAATTGCCCATCCGTCTGAGGTTTGTCCATCAGCCCCTATTCTGACCCCTCTCTAACAGTCAACAGCTTCTTCTGGACGACTCTCTCGATTACAACCATTACCACCTCGCTCCTGGCTTTCGCCATCCTGCACCTCGGCGGCGTCAACGGATGGGCCGGCTGGCGGTGGCTGTTTCTCATTGAAGGCCTCATCACCTTGAGCATTGGCATCGCCTCCTTCTTCAACATGCCCGCGTCGATTGTGCAGACGAAGACTTGGTTCCGCCCCAACGGATGGTTTACCGACAGGGAGGTGGCCATTGTGGTCAACCGCGTCTTGAGGGACGACCCGTCCAAGGGCGACATGCACAACCGCGAGGCCATTACTCTCCGCGGTCTGTGGAACACCATCACCGAGTACGACCTGTGGCCGATGTACGCCATCGGCTTGATTGCCTTTATACCGCAGGGTCCGGTGGGGGCGTATCTGACGCTAACGCTGAGGTCACTGGGATTCAACCCCTTTGTGACCAACTTGCTGACAATTCCCTCGGTACGTTCTCCCAACCCTCTGATTTCTCGCCAGTAAAGGCTGACTCCCCAAAAGACTTTCTTCCACATCATCAGCCTCCTCGTCGTGACTCGCCTCTCGGAGAAGTACAACGAGCGAACCTACTTTGCCATGCTGCAGAATGTCTGGACGCTCCCCTGTCTGATCGCCCTGCGCTTCTGGCCCGGTGTCATCACGAACGCGTGGGGCACCTACGCGCTCATCATCCTTTTGCTGGCTTACCCCTACTGCCGTACGCACTCCCATCTTCCCTGCCACCTCTCATCGCTAACCGACCCTCTTTTACAGACGCAATCAACGGCGCCTGGGTTTCCAAAAACGCCAACAACGTCGGCACCCGAACTATCGCGTCAGCCATGTACAACGTAAATTCCCCTCCACCCCAAGCTACACTCAACAGGAATACTAACACCCCCTCGCAGATGTCAGTCCAACTCGGCGGCGTCTGCCACAGCTTCATCTACGTCGACTCGGACAAGCCGCTGTACCGGCACGGCAACACGACGCTGATCATCATCAACGTCGCGTCCATCGGCGTCTTCCTGCTGACCAAAGCGTACTATGTCTGGCGCAACAAGCAAAAGGAAAGGGTCTGGCGCGGCAAGAGCGAGGCCGAGCGGGTCGCGTACATCAAGTACAGCTCGGTCAAGGGGTGCAAGCGGTTGGATTTTCGGTTTGCGCATTGAGGTGTGATATTCCGCTGGTTTGTTGGTGGAGTGCTGGTTGAGGTGAGGCGGTGGGTTGGTGGTTTGACGAGTGATGATGATACCCTTGGTTGTAGAGGTCCTGGTAGAGGGGGTTGCGGTTGAAAAGCGGCATGATAGACACTGGTACAGTTGGTACAGTACCTAGACACCCAGCTGAATGATAATGACTCTCTCTTTTTCTCCTTGACCGCACCGCGAGGGTTGCTGCTTTCAGAGAGCTCTTCCGAGTCGATAGATTGAGGTCAGCAGTTTCATCAAGACTGCCAACCCCTGAGTTCACACACACATATTTCATTTCCCACACCACCTCAGCACCCTCAAACGCGCAAAGCAGCAGGAAACAAACACCCAACACCATCACCATCCCATTGCCGTATCCATCCACCTCACCTTCACCCCACATTCAGGGGTAGCTCCGCTCGTCAGCTCAGGGGTAGCTCCGCCCCGCCCCACCCAGACAGCCCGCCAAACCCACATCAACACCACCCAACCACCCAAACCCCACAATCACCAGTCACTTTGGCGGAGTGGTTAACGCGCTGCCCTGCTAATGTACAGTTAGCATGTTAGGCAGTTCCCTCGGGAGCGTAGGTTCGAATCCTACAGGTGACGCATCTTTTTGCTCGTGTGTTCCCGGAGCATCCCTTTTCAATGTCTCGGTGAGTGAATCACTCTTGCGGGGTGGGAAGGGAAGACAACGCTGTGTATTGCCGGCTGAGTGTGTACTAAATGTTCGCTGGAGACAGCGCTGCAAGAAATAAATATGTGGTCATGTCCAAGTCCCCCCTTTGCCAACCCGCTCAGCCCTTCCCCTTCCCCTTCCACTTCTTCCCACCCCTTCTCCTCCTCCTCTTTCCACCACCCACCTTCCCCTGCCCACCAGTCCCCTCCGCCTCGGGCAATTTCAGCACGAGCGGTTTCTCCTCAGCCGCCTTCTCCTCAGCCGCCTTCTCCTCATCCGCCTTCTCCTCAGCCGTCTTCCCCTCAGCCGCCTTCCCCTCAGCCGCCTTCTCCCCAGACTCACCCCCCTTACCAGCCAACCCCGTATTCACAATCTCCAACCGCTCCCACCCACTCTCATGGCCCTCCCCAAGCTCCCGACTCTGACTCCCCACGCCGACGTGCGAAAAGTCCCCCACAAACCTGACCGTCTTGCCCTCCTCGACGATCGTCGCAGCGTCGAAAACAGCGTCTGCAACCGGGTCCGTGGCCGACTCCCGGCGGTTCTCCAGCTTCCAGATGGTGTCCAGGATGCTGTTCAAGTTGGCGTCATTTCTCGCCTTGATGGCTTCCTGCCTGAGTTCCTTGAGCGCGCTCACCGTCTTAGCCCAGCTGTGGAGTCGGGCTTCGGCCAGTGAGGGGAGCGGTCTGGAGCTGGGAGGGAGGGGGAAATTGAAGATTGCCATGTCGGGGGGCTTGGACTTGGAACTCGATGCCTCGGAGCTTGATGGCTGGGTAGGCGGTGACGTGGAGGGCCCTGGCGCAGAAGCCACGGGCTCTGAAGCCATTAGGCGTAAGCGCCGCAGCTGGGAAAGGGGTACCTCGTCAGTCTCTGAGTCCGAGGCATGAGACTCGAGGGGCGTCGACTTAGAAGTGTCCGAGTCAAAGAGCTTTGAATCGGGAGGTTCCAGTACAGAATCTTTTGGCTCGGAATCTGTCGATTCGGTAGAAGCCTCTGCCTCGGCAACATTGGACTTGGGTCCCTTCGGCATCGATCTTCCCGAGTCATTGGCATCCAACCCGAGGGAGTGTTTCTCCGACGTGGCCCCCTTTTCCGCCGTTCCGTTGGAGCCCCCCGTCGCGTCCCCGTCCGTGATGTAAGATCCAAAATCAATTCGGATCTTGTCCGCCCGCGGCGGGTACCGGAGCAGACAGCAAATGCTGAAGGGGCCTCCAATCCTGCCAGCAATTTTGAACCCGGCTCGGAGATACAGCCGGATAGCGGGTATCGGCGGGGAGAAGGCAAAGCCGAAGGCGTTTCGCGTGTCCAACTCCTGGCAGAAATGCGTCAGGAGATGCCTGCCCACCCCGCGGCGCTACCAGTCGGGATTCACATATAAATGGAGTAGTCCTGAACCAACATTTGTGTGAGCACCCTGCCTCTTCACGATGCAAAGGAGTTGACTCACGCCCGATGAAAACATCCCCCAGCTTCCGACACACGCTCTCGCGCAAATCATTCGCCCACTTCGACATCTGCAGGTAGTGCCTCGGCTCCATCGCGGTTGGCATGCCGAAATCCTCCTTGGTGAAATGCCCGGCATTGTAATCATCAAGCGCCAGGTCCGACGAGCTCACGGCCCCGTCCGACTCACTGCCATACTCCCAGCAAAACACCGACGCACCGATCGGCCGCCCCCCCTCCGCCAGATCGCCGTCTACGACGACGTGCGCGTTGGTGAACCTGCCTTCTAGCATCAAGTGGATTCCTTGGGCAACCCAGAGTGTGAGGTCTTCTGCGTCCTCGGTGGTCCACTTTTCTGGCTGGTTGCTGTCCTCGCTTTCGGCGAGGCAGGGGAAGACGTACTTGGCCATGGATTCGGGCTGGAAGGCGACGGCGGGGACGACGACGAAGTGGGCGATGGCGAGGTCAAGTTCGTCGCGGGGGATGTTGTATTCGGGGTCGTTCATGGCGTGGATTGAGGAGAATTCGTATTCCGGCGGGTCGGTGGCATCGTCTCGAGGGCTATAGCATATGCTGGAATCATCTTCACCAGACTCGGCTAGGGCCGGCGCCGGCCATGGTCGAGCGGCGCCATTACGGTTGGTGTAGTTTTGGCGTGTCTCTTGGCTGGCGTCGGCGTAGAAAGCCACATCCACGGTGTTATCGAGGAGGCTGTCAATGCGGAGAAGGGGGGGTGCTGGTGCGTTTGCTGAAAGTGTACTGGCTTGCGCGTCACCGAGCTGGGAAGCGTCGGGCTGCTTGGTTTCGATCGGAGGTTCAATGTCAATCTCAGTGGACGCGTCGACTCGAGATACAGGGCTTTGTCGTACTGTTGTCTCGTCGGTCTGTGTGCCTGCGTCGACAGCGGTGACGTTGGAAGTAGCATTTCGCTTGGTCGTGTCCTCGGTTTGGGCCGCCGTGTGGACTCGAGAAGCAGAAACGTTCCGTGGCGCGACCTCGTGGGTTTGAGAGGCGGTATTGGTGGTCAAGGGGATGCTCCGGTTGCTCAGCGTGGCACTGCTCAGGGAGGTGTTGCTCGAGATGGTGTTGCCGAGAGTATTTTTGCCGAGAGTAGTGTTGCCTAAAGTTGTGTTATCGAGAGCGGTGCTATCCAGAGCTGTGCCTGGTGTGGTACTGGCGAGAGTAGCGCTGCGGCTCTGGGCGCCGTCATCCCGTTGGCTTGCGAGACTGGGATTACTGAGGCTTCTTGAATCCGCGTCTCCAAGCGGAAGACGGTTGGCAATGGCCGAAATGAGGCTTCCGACCCGATGTGGACGCTGGTGTGCGTCGTCGCCACTGCTGCCATCCTGGGACTGGGAAGAGGTGGCGTCTTCTGCAGAAGAACGTTCCTTTTTGGAGAGAATCTTGTCAAATAATTTCATGGCGAGCAAGTGTTGTCCAGGATCTAGGTAGTGATGTGAAATGATGTTTTCGTGGAGAGGGCGGGTTGTGGTGCTTTGAGGTATCGTCAAGGAGAGGTTGGATGGAGAAGGGCGCGAAGCGAGATGCGGAGAGCTAGAATACACAACGGACAAAGATCCGACATGCCGGCTCTGGTTCATATCGCACCTGTCTGTTTAACAGAGTCCTCCAGCGGAACAACCCAGGAAGGCACCTTGCCGTTTGCAATGAGAAAGAGCCTTTTCCATCCATCACACAACACACAGTTAACCCCTGAGGTAAGCAGCAAACACATTAAGTGAATTAAAGACTACTACTCAAGTCTAGACTATAATAATGCCTAGACCTATCCCAAACCATACACCTCACCACACCCGCAACCTCCCCTTGACCCCTTTCAACCCTTCCCCAACCCCTTTTCAGCTCCCACCAACAACCCCTCACCCGTCACCAACCCTCCCTCAACCCCTCAAGGCAGCACAACACTCAAATCCAACTTCCGACTACTCCTCCCAACATACGCCTTCTTCTCCCCCTTGCCCACAACCCAATCCTGCACCCCCACATCCCAATTACTCAAATCCCTGCGCGTCAACCGCCCCGTAAACTTAGCCGTCTGCCCAGGATCAATCCTCAACTTATCAAAGTCCCTCAGCTGCACCTTGGGATTCCCCTCGCCGCCCAGCGAGACATACAGCTGCGGCACTTCATCACCGACGACAGACCCCGTGTTCTTGATGTCTGCCGTGATGGTGTACATGACGTCGTAGAGTTCGCGGTTGCCGCCGGGGGAGTTGCCGCCCGAGGCGCGGGGGCGGGGCTGCGGGGTGGAGTCCGTTGCGTGCGGCGGGAGGAACTGGGCTGGGGATTGGCCGTAGTGGGGGTCGGCGGACGCGGCTTTGGCGTCGGTGGTGTTGAGGTAGGGGTAGATGTATTGGTAGATGTAGGGGAAGGACTGCGAGGGGAAGAGGTAGTCGTTCAGGTTGGTCGAGAAGTTGCCGAAGGTCGGGGCTTTGGCGGTGGTGCCGGTTGTGGGGGTGTAGACGCCGGCGGTGGATTTCTCGACGCGGATGTTGCTGTACTCGAAGGTGGTGTAGCTGAGGCCGTGGCCGAACTCGTAGATGACGGGGGCGTTGGCCTTGTCGAAGTGGCGGTAGTCGATGAAGACGCCTTCGCTGAAGTCTTGCTGGGGCGCGCCGTTGCCGTTGTTGGGGGTGTAGAGCACGTCGGCGCCGTAGCTTTCGCGGGTGGCGCCCCAGGTGAAGGGGGAGCGGCCCGAGGGGTTGACGTTGCCGTACAGGACGTCGGTGATGGAGTTGCCTGACTCTTGGCCCGGGAGGCCGGCCCAGAGAATGGCGGTGATGTTGGAGTTGTTGTACCACTCGGTCAGGAGGACGGGGCCGGTGGAGTGGATCACCACGATGGTGTTGGGGCACCACTTCGCGACGTTCTTGATCAGGTCGTCGCCGTTCTTCCAGAGGGTCAGGTTCTTCCTGTCGCCCTCGTTGCCGTCCACGTTGATGTAGCCTTCGCCGGAGTCGGCGTTCACAAAGACGATGGCGGTGACGTTGTCCTGCGAGACCAGCGCCTTGGTTTGCGCGGTAGCGTAGTTCGACAAGACGCTCTCGTACCGCGAGCCATCCCTGACAGCCTGGGCCTGGAGAGCGGAGTCAGGGGTAACCAGATACGGGAAGTTGGCCGTGCCGGAACCCCAGCCCATCGCGAGTGTGCCGGAGTCGCAGCCGCGGTCAGAGCACGAGCTGAATCCATTGGGATTCGGGCCGGCATCTTCGCCGATCACGGCGACGAACTTGGGCTTCTTCAGGGGCAGAGAGCCGGTGTTCTTGAGGAGGACGGTTCCCTTGGCGCCAATCTCCCGGATCAGGTTCCCGTGGTCGGCCCGGACGTCAACGTGGTGGTTAATCTGCTGGTAGCCCTTCCCGGCAGCCCAGTGGATCGGGCCATACGTGTCCAGGGTCCAGAACGAGAAGTTGATGGGGTCGAGTTCGATCTTCTTGATGACCTTGAAGTAGGAAGCCATGATGCGCATCGCCATGTCGTCGATGCGGTAGGCAGGAACGGTGCCGTTGAGGACGGCGAGGGTGAGGTTCGTTCCCCAGTAGCTGAGGCCGGTGTTGAACTCCGTGTCGCCGGGCATGGTCATGTCCAGGCCAGCGACGGCGCTGGCGGCGCCGGTGTGCTGGGCTTGCCAGTCGCTCATGACGAAGCCCTGGAATCCGAGCTCGTTCTTGAGCAGGTCGTTGAGGGTCTTTGAGTTTTGGCAGCCGTACGAGTTGTTGACCTGCTGGTACGAGCACATGACGGAGCCAACTCCGGCGCGGACGGCGTCGGCAAAGGGCCAGAGGTACAGCTCGTGCATGGTCTTGTCGTCGATGTTGGAAGACAGCGTCTCGCTGATGTTGTAGCCGTACCCCTTGGCCTCTCCCACCTGCCTGAAATGCTCTAGAATGAATGTCAGCTTGACTTTCTTTGTCCTCAATTTCAGTACTGAGACCTACCTTGCTCATTCCCAATAAAATGCTTAGCACAAGCAATCACGCCGGCGTCCTGGATGCCCTTGATAGTCTCGGACATGCCGACGCCAGTGAGCACCGGGTCGGGGGAGAACCCCTCCCAGTTCCGGCCAGCAGCGGGCATGCGTCCAAGCGGACCGGCGACGGGCCCGAGCAGGACGTTGACGCCCTTGCCCTTCGCCTCGGCGCCCATGGCATTGCCACGCCTGTACATCAACACGCGGTCAAAGGTGGCAGCAGCAGTCTGACCCGACGGGAAGCCCGAGTTGAAGTCGGTCCCACGGACACCCAGCGGCGAGTCGTGCATGCACAGGCTGCGGAGGCCGAGGCGCGGGATGGCGCCCACCTGGCCCACGCACTGCTCTGCAGCCCAGCTATCACATTGTCAGCCAGGCACAAGCACCGCCATACATCGAAGGTCACACTCACCCAACACCAGTGGTCAAGTTGACCTTCTCAAGCAGCGTCAACTGGCTAACAAACCGACTGGCCTCGGCATACGCGTCTTGCCAGCCATCAGCGTCAGGGTTCATCCATGGCGACGGGTAAAAGGGCTCCGACGTCGCGAGGGCCCTCTTGCCGAGCTGGCGGTGGTGGTGATCGTCAGCAAATGAGGCTCTCGCGGCAAGCACCAGCAGCCACCGAGCCGCGAGCGTGGGTTGCATGTTTGGGTGCCGCAGACTGCAACGTCCAACGGTGAAACCACGGGCAATGTGGGTAAAACGGCGGTGCAGCCGGCGGGTAGGACCTCGGGAGTCGGGAGTCGGGGCGAAAGCAACCTCGTTCTTCTGAGATCCGGGGTACCGGGACGGCGGATCATGAAAAAGGAGCGTCCGCGCCCAACAACACCACACCCTCCCTAGATTCGGCGCCGCGCGGGGGGGGGAAAGTAGGTGTAATTAGGACGAAAAAAGAAAAGATGCCTCCGACATGGCGGCCACGTACCTGGTTCGCCGAGTGGCGGGGACTTGCAGCAGCAAGAGCGCCGCCGACAAGGAGGGAAAGCGCAGCGGCGGACTTCATGTTGGACGACGCGCGCGGTCAGATCGGATCGTCTTTCAGCTCGCACGGGCAGCGGCAGGCGGCGGTAGCGACCCGTCACTGTGGTTGATGCGGTGATCGCCGGCGGGAAGGGGCTGGCTGGTGGTGAGGTGAGACATGGCGGATCTGAGCGGTGACGCGCCGTCGTATATAAGCCAGAGTTAAGACTCCAGAGTGCTGTCCAAGATTGGCGTGTTTACTACCTGAAGGACCCCGGCGGCCCACGAGCGATCGGCCCTCCCTTGGAATGGCTGGCCGGACGTGGAGTCCGAGCTCTCGAGCCACACTCGACGCCGGGACCATAGCTCCATCGCTGGCTACTACTCGCTGCTAGCCAACCCGAATGCGCGGAAACAAGTCGGCCAGTGGCGTGGTTGTTTGTCGAGCCGTTGCTTACGGATACAGCAACAGGCTCAGCGGCGTTGCATCGCGCCCTGCGTCGACAGGAAAGGCCGAGATCCCCGGACTCGGAAAAGGGCCGATCGGGAAGCTGGGGGAGGCAAGGGTTGAAGTCATGCTGCGTCCGGGTCAGGACCCGGCGGCCTTGGCACAGTGAATGATGCATGGTTGGGAATGATCGGCGCCGCAACAGGCCGAATGGGGGCGCGTTTGGCTGGAAACCTGGATTTTACTGTGGTAGCCGCCAGCGAGGGGTGAAGGGTGAAGTGTGTGGATGATGTGAACAACAAATTGCCTTGTCCGGCCAAGAAAGAGGAGCGTCTCCTCCTCTGAATGACAAAATCTCCAGACTCTGAGAGGCAGATCCCGGGGTCACAGTGGAACTGTGGGGTTGGAGTTCCACCGAATGCTACAGTGCCGTCCGGGTTCCCTTCATGTGCAACATTGGACGTGGAACTTGAGAGGGAACTTGCTAGACCTTCCTATTCTGGGCCGCTTGGCCAAGCCATGAGTAACGGCAGTTCTGCTCGCTTGTTGTATTCTAATTAGACGCTTGTATGCATCACTATGCGGCCGTTGTTTGTCGAGTTTACCGCGTGCGAGCAGCCGAATCGATCCGATGCCACGCTGAAACGTCAATTTAAATCACGATCTGAGGGCGATCGACAAGCCACGCAGGGTTGTTGGGTCTCGACTGAGATTGGCAGGTGGATGACAATACAAAAGGGGCCTCCGCCTCAATCCATTCTCAAGAGGACCCTTTGTTCTTCCTCGCTCTTCGGTCTACGATACCCGCGCAACCCCACCGAACTGGTCGTTGACAGACGGTGGAGTTCAGCCTGTTCTTCACCCACGCTCCCACGCTACTGTACCCGTTCTGTTAAACTCCGGCTAACTCCAACCCTGTCCGGCCAAGATGGCATGACGTTGAAAGTACCTCTTCGTGCAGGGCATCGATCGGGCCGTTTCCTCTCCCCACGCATAGCGCCGAGGTTCGACCTCCCCTCTGTCCCACCTTGACCTACCATTGTAACACTGCTTTCGCTGCTGCCTGGACTAGTTTGCGGGGAGAAGTAACGTAGTGCCTGAAAGAGCCTCACCATGTCAAATGTCAAGTTCAACTTCATGTTGACATTCCCTGCCTTGCTCCTTGCTTGACGACCCCAGCCATTCCATGACGGAAGTAGCATGATGCCGTCAGCCGACGGCGGAGAGTTGGGTGAGGTGAGTAGCTAAGACTTAGGTACGTAATTCAGTAATACACAGAAAATGGCTCATGGGCCATGAGAGTTTCGGGGATGTCCGCAACCCCAACCTTGAGGCTCGCTCTCCTCCTTGTCCCACTAAGTAGCCCATCCATCCCTCAGAGCACCCTTAAGCGCCACAAGCACCGGAACCGAAAACACCGGCTGCACAAACTTGCTCCCCCGACCAGTCAAAGCCTCCCTAAACCGCTCCACAGTAACCATGTCCTCATCCGGGCTGCGCCACTCACCGACACTGTCAAGCAGACACAGCGTGTCAAACCGCGGCAGCCCACTGTTCAGGAACCTCTCGCGGCCCTGAGACGGGACCGCCTTCCAGACGGGGCCGTTGCCGCCTGCGAAGCATCGCTCGTACCGGTAGACCATCCAGAGGGCCTTGCGCGGGGTTGTGACGTCCATGAGGACGAAGAAGTTGGTCGAGGTCACTTCCTGCCACTTGGAGGTGCTGGAGCGGTTGGCGACGTAGATTTCGCCGAGGGGGACGAGGTAGGAGGGCGGGGCGAGTTTTTCGAGTTCGTGGAGTTGGAGGGCGTTGGCTCTGCCTTCGTCGAGGGCGATCTCCAGGATGCGGAGGTTGAGGGCTTCGTCTTGGTCGGCTTGGGACTGCGCTGGCTCGATGGGTTCGTTCTGGTCGGCGTTGGGCTGCGCCTGTTCGTCGTCGGCCTTGGGGTTGGCGGAGAGCTTGGTGCTCAGGAGGCCGCCGACTTTGAGGAGGTAGTCCATGCGGTTGTTGTTGTTGGTGGACGAGAGGATGGGGAGCTCGAAGGACTCTCTGCCTTCCACGTAGTTTCTCAGGTGCAGCATGTCTTCGGTCGAGGTGCAGTCCATGCGCTTGAGAAAGTCGAGGAATCCACGGACCAGCTGGCCACTGCCGGGTATGAAGGCCGGGGCTGCCGCGACCTGAGGGGCGTTGGCGATCTGAGGGACGATGGCGGCCTGAGGTGCGTTGGCAACATGAGGCGCGATGGCGACCTGGGGCGCGTTGGCACCCTGAGGCGCGTTGACGACCTGAGGCGCGTTGACGACCTGAGGCTGGTTCGCCTGCCCGGTGGGCTGCGGGCGCAATTGGAAGGAAGATGAGCCAGCCTGGGCCGGCGCGCGCGACACCTGCTCGGCAGCCGGGGAGAGGCCGTAAATATCCTCCTCCTCTTCGGTGACATTGTGTGCAATCCTGGCGCGCTTGAGGGCTTCCTGAGCAATCGACTGGGTATCGTCGGGAGCAGGTCGCTTGTTCTGCGCCGGAGCAACTTCCAACGGGCGGGCAGCGGTCAGGTCGACATCGGCTTCCGCGGCAAGAGGACGAACATGTGTCCAGGCGTACGGCGCGGCCTGGGGAGCGGTCGGGTAGGTCGCAGCTTGGTGAGGCGCGGAGGTGGTCGGGTGGGCTGGGGCTTGTCTGGCCTCAGCTTCGGTGCGGGCATGATGCCCAGATCTCCATGAAGGGCCCGCAGCCTGTTGGGGAGCGGCCGGATGATGCAGGTGGTCAACCGGGGTGTTCAGAATGCCGGGCGCCCAAACAACCTGGCCAGCGGGAGCCGAGCGAGCTGAGGCCTCCATCGACCTCTTTATTTCTAGAATAGCGTTAGTCATCCGGTCTTGAGCGGGCCATAGCAATCAGGCAGCCAACAAAGAACACTTACTCTGAACGCGGTGACCAAGGTCACGGATATCGCGGGTGTTGCAATATCCAACTTCGTCGTCGTCGTCGAGCTTGGCTTCCATCCGCTCCTGGGAAGTCACAGCCTTGTCGATCTTGGCCTGCAGACGAAAGCAGTGCGCCTCGGCCTCTTCGGCACGCCTCTCCATGCGCTCCATGCGAGCGGTCAGGTCCAAGATGGCCGACTCGATGGGTCCGCCCGACGGTCTGCGCAGGAAGCGCTGGACGGAGGACATGGGCTCGGACCCCTCCGAGCTGTGGTCCTCCGGGCCCGCGAGCCCGTACGGGTTGAACGGCCCCCGATACTCCTCGGACTCCTGGATGGGGAGCCCGAGGGGGGGTCGCTCAAAGAAGCGCGGTGAGTCGTGCCGGTCGGCACCTTGGGCGGAGGGCGCCGACGAAAGCCGGGGGGCGGGGAGGGCTCGCTCGGCGAACCGCTGGCTGGTCGGCTTTGGGTTGCCGACGAGGGCCGCCACCTGCCAGCAATGTCAGCGACGAGTTTCGTGTTTGAGCGGCGACGGAAGCAGTTCGGAGCAAAGCTAGACCCAAAAGCTCTCAAGACAGATGAAAGGAGTAACAGGAGCAGTTTAGGGAATGACAGGAGCAGTTTGGGGAGTGACGGAAGCAGTCTGGGAGTTAACAGGAACAGTCTGGGAGTGACGGGAACAGTGCAGGGAATGACAGAAGCTGTTCTGGAGCAAAGCTGCTCCTGAGAGCTCCCGAGACAGGCGAAAGGAGTGATGGAAGCAGTTTGGCAGCAAAGCTGATCCCAAAAGCTCCCGAGATAGCGGAAAAGAGTAACAGGAGCAGTTAAGGACCAGTTCGCGAGCAAAGTTGCTCCCAACAGCTCCCGAGACAGCTGAAAGGAGCTCCCAAGCAGCTGAAAGAAGTGATAAGACCAGTTTGGGGAGTAACAGGAGCAGTTCGAGCGCAAAGCAGCTCCCGAGAGCCCCTAAGACAGCTTAAACGAGGCATAAAGAGTTGAATTCACGTACCTGGGGCGGGCGGGCGTAAAACGGCACGTCCGGGGCCGAAACCGCCGGACCCAGCTGCCTGTCCATGGCACGCTGGTAGTCTATACGCGCCATTGTCAGTAACCGAAGCGAGGAAGGGAACGAGGAGGGACGTGAGCCCGTCACGAGGTGTAGGACCTCTTGGCTTACCGTTCTGGCGCCGCGGGTTGGCCATCGCGGCGAGTTGGGCCGCGGCGAGGTCGGTCGGCGACGGTGGGAGTTGGGCCGCAGCGGCGAGACTTGGTTCGCGGCGGCGGGAGCTGGTCGGCGGCGGACGTTGGTCCGCGGCGAGTGATCGTCTGATAATTTGCTAACTTGAACGTTAGCAATCTCAAATGAAGAAGAAGTCTTTGAATATATCCTACGTTTGTGTCGAGGCGAGGCGAGAAGAGGCGAGAAACGAAGCACGGCATCCCGCAAAATTCGGCGAGCGATGGGAGGAGGAGGCGGGATTGGGACGGCAGAAAGAGAATGGTTTGCCTGCGAAATAATTTCAAAAATAAACGCAGCGTGGGCGGCAAAAACAAGATTCAAACAAAAATTCCGTCCGGTCCCCGGCGTGTGAAGCCGGCATGGTAGGGCTCCGTTGAGCGCCGAGAGGTTAGGGCTAAACATCGTGAAGTTGAGCATACGGGGAGGGGCTGGACACCGGGACAGACGCGGGTCCAAGTCCGGGACGGCAGCAAGCGAAGCAGGACAACACCGAGTGAGCAGTTGCTATTCAAGCCAGCGCGAGTAACGGAGACAAGTGGTGAAGAGTCCCGCGTTCTGAAACAGTGACGAGCGTGGCGGCCGAGGTTAGTAACTGTGAGAGACGGGTTAGATAGAGGAGTTTGGTACTTGAGCAGTGTGAAGTAACGAGTGAGGCGGCTGGCGCGGGGGACTGAGAGAGACGTGTTGTGAAGAGACACCAGAGGCTTAAGCGAGTAAAAGAGGCGACCATGACTTGAGGTACAAGATCAGACGACAGCCAGATGAAGACATTACCCAGATAACCAAGGGGAAACAGCTGTGCTGAGAATCTTGTTCATTGCCCAGAGCGTGGGTAACTAGGAGGAACGTGCCTCGGAGATTCATCAGGGACCCAAGCAAGCAAAGGGGTTAGCTAAGTGCTGAGACAAAAGCCAGACGACGCCAAATGGGGACGTTAAACAGGGGCAACAGATGTGCTGAGAACCTTGTTCATTTCAGGTAGTCTAATACACAGATCCAGCTTAACCACAAAGTCTTTCACATGAAAACGCCGTCAAAGGACACCGAACCTCTTTGTTTTGCCATCCTAATCTCCTTGGCCTGTGGCTCCATGATACGCCAGTGGACAGACGTCCCAGGCTCTAACTCCCTAGCATTCGGGCTATTCAGCCAGCAACTGACCGATGACTGAGCGAAACGACCGAAAATGTCCGCGCCATAGCGGTCAACGCTTAGCTCAGAAGCACGATGATGACGCTGTCTCCCCGCAAGAACCTAGACTCGACGTCAGAAAATGAACAGCCATTTTGAGACAGCGGACTCACATCTTGCTGATGAAGCGGTCCTTGTTCACGGGCCGGCCCTTCTTCCCATTGTGTACCGGTGTCTCGGTCCACATCTCCTTCTGTTGGAAGAATCAGCACTGCACAGGTCTCTCCCAGCGGTATCTCGCCATGCTTCTGCAAGTACTTACAACATTCTCTAGGATCCTATCAGCCTGTCAGCAAGTCCTCTCAAAGAAACGGCATTACCCCAAAACTCACATATTGCAGTGGCGATCAAAAGCCTTGACGCGTGCGAGCCTGTCCACCCAAAAGTCAGCACACAGAACCATCACCAACCCCTCACCCCCAAATCCCACTCACAACTTGCGATTCGACCGAATGCTAATCAGCACCTGCGAGTGACTCCGCACAGCCGTCTGCAGCAGCGACAGCGGCCCGTTGCTCATCTCCCAGTTTTCCTGCACCACGCCGAACGGTCAGCAAAATCGAAGCCAGGCGCCTTCCCGCGCCTTCCAAGCACCCCCGGCCCAGAACAGAACATACCAGCTGAGCAATCTCATACTCGCTATTCCCCACGGGAAGAAAAAGAGCAACAGTCAGCATTTCCCTCCGCAATTCCATCAATCGCACGATCGATCACACTCACGTGCACTCGTTGCGAGGCTTCTGGAGAAGCGCCCTAGAAAAACGGTCGGTCAGCAAAACATTCATCGCGATGTGGCACCTGGCATCAAAATACTCACTGGATATTGACGTCCGACATGGTTAAGGAGAATGTCGAAGATTTGGGGATTGTGGCGGGGAGATGAAGGTGGCGGCGGGCGAATGAAAGGTAAACACGGCTTTTTTGATGTTTGATGTTGAGAACCGTGATGAGCAGGCATTCAATGCTGGCGCTGAGCGCCAATGCCCCACTGCCGCGAGCGCGTCACGTGGGCAGGTGCCAGGAACAGATTCTCACCGCCTTGATTTTGGGGGATTCTGCCGCTGAAGCTGTGGAAATCAACGACCATGAGACGATGCAATGGACATCCAAACTCGGTGCAAGAAAAATGCGAAGATTGACGCAAAAAGAATTATATTACATGTACTACGATATGCACATATTATTATCCCAGCCAGAGCATCCGCGCTCGGCCATGCCATCCCGTTCCATTCCAACCCCATCCCCACCACCAAACCCCTTCCGTCTTGCCTTTTCCAACCAGCCAACCCCCCTCGACTCTTGAGAGCTCAAATCGGCCCTGCAAACCCACCTAATAAACAAACGGCACAATCCGCCACCTGACAATCCCCTTATACTTCTCCCAATCCGCCCCATACTTCCTCGAGCACTTCTCATCATCCCTCCGATCCCGATGCACAAGCAGCACCGCAAAATACACAATATAAAAATACGTAAACACCATCCCCCACCCCCGCGCCTCCCCCGGCACCACCGCCCTTCCATCCAACATCCTCACCGCATCCTCCGCCGCCGCGGCCGCCGCGCTCCCCGCCGACAGGATCGTGTACCCCGCCAGCCCGGTCGGCAAGCAATACGGCCACGCCTGCAGCCAATCCCCAAAGTAGTTGATGTGCCGTGCAATACCCCACCATCCAGACACCAGCAGCCGCGTGCCGGCGCGCGTCTCAATGTACTTGAGGTGCGCGACGTCCTTGCCGTTGGGGTCGGTGCGGAACGCGTTCTTCTGGCTGTTGGAGAGACGGAAGATGGCGAAGCCTGCCGCGAGCAGGGCCGCGACGCCCGCGAGCCCCCACGGGCCGAGCGACTGCGGGTGCGTGGCGAGGTAGCGCGTCTGCTGCGAGTACACAAAGGGCACCCAGACGAGGTCGCCGAACGCGAGCATGAGCCCGAAGCCGTCGGTGGTGATGTCCATGGTGGTCAGGATGGCGGGCTCCATGAACTGGCCGTCGAGGACGTACAGGCCCTGCACGAGGGTCAGGAACAGGATGCTGTCGGTCACGAAGCCGAAGGTGCGGTGTTGCTTGGCGACGAAGGCGCAGTTGAGCAGGATCCAGCCGGTCAGGCCCGGGCGGATCTCCATCCACTCTTTGATGTCGATCTCGCCGAGCAGGGGGAGGGTCACGCGCGGGTTGAGCTCGCGCCCGATGAACCAGTCGTAGAGCATGTTGCC
>OUNM010218113.1_pt1 | contig 30592 bp, 33 predicted proteins | sample 1769961 | NCBI WGS metagenome assembly OUNM01 (sample SAMEA3914820, study PRJEB12502) | metagenome | biome: forest; material: soil | place: USA | collected 2012-03-12 | depth 0.3 m | reverse complement strand
TAGAAGAGGTGTCGTCCGAAGTATGCAGCGCAAGGCCTCGTCCCAAAAATGCAGCTCAGGTTTCGTCGCAAGAACCCTTATGACGTCTGCTGATCGCCCTGTCGCAGAGTCAAACCCAGTCGCAAAGCGTCGGATCCTTGGCTGATAGGCAAGCGGGGTTGTTGGCACGGGAACGGCGGGCACGTTTATTTTGAGGTCGGGATGCTGGGATGCGACAGGAACTGTGGCGCCGTCCAAAAACAACAAAAAATCCGGGTAGAATGATCGGCGGTCAGGAAGTACTTGCAGGAATCCAAAGTTGAACAAGGTGCTTGTTCATGAGACAAAACCCTTTCTACCGACCTCCTTCCCCCTCTCATCCTCTCATGCAGGCAGAAGGGAAGGTGGAAAAGCCGGGGGGTTGGCAGGTCGACCAATCAGCGATGCATCTTGGTTGCCCGAAAATCCGGAAGGCTGGTGTCAGCCACAACCGAGCCGCTAGCCACATTTCGTTTTCCGGGAGCGCGGCCGAAGTTCTTTCCTGCCACTGGCCGCGGCCCACTCAGCCGTCTTGCCGGCATCGCCCAGCACCACCTGCCGGCATCGCCCAGCACCACCTGCCGGCCCGCGTGGCCGAGTTCTACGCCGACCGCCGCTTTTGCTGGCTGCTCGGCGAACCCCAGCAAACTTGCGCCGGTCAAATGCGACGCGGAGCTCGTCACGCGTGCAGTCGATGCTGGCGTACCGCAGCAACTGGTGGATGCGCGACTTGACCGCCTCGTCGATGGTTACGGGCCAGTTTGTCGTCAGGAACACGATCCCCGAGTAGTACTCGAGCTGGCGCAGGAAGATAGACACCAGAGCGTTTTGGTCGATTTCCTTTCACTTGCACTGCATGAGGAACACGTCGGCTGTGTCGAGGAGAAGCAGACAACGCCCCTTGCCGGCTCGGGCCGTGTGCTCTTCGAGCTATTCCTCGACCGCCTGAGGCTGAAGCCCAATGCTGCCACAAGTGATGGAGTAAAGTGGACGCTGGGTGTCTCACTGACAACGGTTTTTACCTCGTCCGCCACTCTGTTCATCGCCCGAAGCCCCGCATCGCTCAGCGTCGTGCCTTCGTAGAACCGGTAGCGGTTTATTCGACGGTCCCTGGAAATTGATTCACAGCTGTTTCGAGTCGATTTGGACCCCCAGGCACGTTGGATCATCAGATATATGCAGGAGAGAGATGAAGTTGGTTCCATTCGAAAAGGGAGGGAAGTTGGCCCCAGCGTTCCGAGCAGCGCTCGTAGCGAGTCCGTCCTAGTTTCGAGACAGAGAGTCACGGCTTGCCCTGCAACGCTGCCCGATCACCTGACCGCGATGCTGGTTTGATGCTCCGAGGAGTAGCCAGCGCCTGTGGCAGGCCCGTGTCAAAACCAGGCCCAGCTGGATTCGGAGAGTAAGGGGCAGGCGTTGGCCCAGCATCTCAGACGCCGGTCGAAACTCATCCGCCCAGTTTCGAGATGGCGCGATTCAAGCTGGTCGCGCGGTAATGGCCATGCCATGGGCTCGTTCTTTGTGCGGAAACGAGCAGCTGGCTCTTGTTGCTACCTAGGCCAGCTTGGAAGGCGTCATCAAGACAGCAGTGGCTCCGAGGCCTATTTAAGAAGTAACGAAGAACGTGCCAGGGCCAGGCCCAAGAAGCACCATCTTTGAGGTCACGTCACGCATCCTCACGGCCATTCTTAAGCCTGCCCGGTGCAGCTATTCAGCATTCGATTTCACAAATTTCTTCTAACTCGGTCAGTCGTAGCTGCTTGCCCTAGTTTTACAAGTGGGTGAGGCAGCGCGCTAACATTGGCCCGCGATAGATATTTCTCCTCTCCTCGATGATCCGTCACCTCTCGCCCAACATGTGCAACTGGACGCAAACCTACTACCAATGCGGCTGCCGTGGCCCCTATGTGCTGAAAGAGCCGGGCTGCAAGCGATATCCGAGATGCGCGTCCTACAGAAGCCCCGACACCGTTCTCCCTAATCGGTGCTACGCCCACGGCCACGGCCCAAACCTCAGCAACGTGCCGAATGGCAGGCCAAGCAGTGGGGGTTCGAATGGCAGCGGGTCGGCTGGCAGCAAGACGGGTGGCGGCAGCCAGCGGTAAAGGGGGGCAGGGAGAGGGACGTTAATTCTTTGGCCAGGGGCTGAGAAGCTGGAACCCCAGGTGTTAGTGTGGGCAGCAGGGGTGTTGTCAGTGTCGACAAGAGAGTGAAGTATCTTTCTCCATTGTTCACTCTTTTTGAGACAGCCACATGCGGCAGATGCCAGATATTAGCACGTAGACTTCTGTTACAGGGCGCTTTTGCACCTTGCTCGCAGCCTTCCTTTCTTCCCCAGGCAACAAGCAACACCACGATTGCCATCACCATCTTCCTCTTCTTCCCTGCCCCCGAGACAGCTTGCGATGCTGGTTGCTGCAATTCTCCCGTCTTGGCATCCAACATATGACCGCATTTCCCCTCTCTTCGTTTCTTTCTCTCTTGGCTCACTGAGGTCTACAGAGTGCAGACAGCCCGATCTCGGGTGGGCCGCCAGCCTGCGCGGGGTGTGGAGTTTGAGCACGACTGCATGCATCACACCACAGCTCGCAGCATCGATCCTTCAGGGCATGGCTCTGCTAACCAATGAGCCGGGCGAGGAGGATTATGCAGTGCCACGGGAGAGTGAAACTCACCAGCCGTCTGCAGGCTGCCCGACTGGGCTGCCTGCAGGAGCACTCAGGGGTTACAAGTTGTCTGTTCGCAGGTTGCCTAACAGGGCAGGCTGCATCACGACATCAAACCACATGAATCTCGACAAGTCTACGCGTTTATTCTCCACGAATAAGTATAAAACAGCGCCCAATCCTAAAGAAATCTCCCAGATCTGTCTACATATCCGAATCAGCACATCAAACAATACCCGGTCCACCAAAAGCGCTGCCAACATCCCGCGTCTCGTTGGCGTTGAGAAATACCCTATTCCACCATTGCCCTTCCAAGTGCCAACAATGACATCCTCCGTATCATTCAAGCTGGAGGACGCCATCCGTGACCTCAAGACAGGGTTCATGCTATATCGCATCCGCGTCCCAGCTCCCGGAACACCCACCCCCAAGTCGCACGCAGGTCCACAGATCCGATACCTCGCCGCCTCAGCCGATCCCGCCCCAGCCGACCCCTTCCCCGACATCCGCGGCCACCTCCTCGCCTTCGACACCGTCCCCTCCAGCGCATGGACCCTCGGCCGTCTCTCAGTCGCCCCGGCCAACCACGTCGCCGCGGGCAAATTCCTCCTCGCCTCCACCGAGAGAACCCGGCTAGAAGGCGCCCTGGGCCTCTTCAGCGGCGGCCCAGCCTGGCACGACAGAACCGTCGACCTCGTGGACCTGCTCGATGCCTTCTACGCCCGGCGCGCGCGCGAGCCGCCGCGTCCCAACCCCCCCACCGACATCCAGTGCGTGGGTCATCTCTTCGCGCTCGTCGTCCCAAGCCCAAACCACGCCCACGACCCCGCGGCGGAGGACGTGGTCGCCTCCTGGGCCTGGCCGCCGGGCCATGCGCACGCCGTCGCGGCCGAGAGCCGCGTGCACGCCGCGCTCGCGGCGCTGTCTGGGCCGCTGCTGGCTCCGCGGTTCTTGGCGCATATTACCGATAACGCTGGTGCGCGCGTCATCGGGGCGTTAGTAGAGCGGGTTGATGGTGGCCGCGTGCGCGAGGCCGGGCCGGGGGATCTGGCGGGTTGCCGAGCGGCGCTGGGCCGTCTGCATGCTTTGGGTTTTGCGTATGGGGGTAGCCTGAGGCGGGAATCGTTTCTGGTGCGTGAGGATGGGGGGGTGTTGATGCAGGGGTTTGGAGGGGCGTGGGAGACGGAGGATGGGGAGGTGCTGGCCGGTGAGATGGTCGGGCTGGAGGAGGTTCTTAAGGGGCCGTCGCGGATGGTGTAGTGTACCGTTACACGTTCCAGGAACGTCAAAGTCCCTCCCTTCTTCCTCAAACTTGTGAACTCGACTGCTCTTCCCTGAGCTGGAGGTAAGGGACCATGGTAAAACCTTGCAGATATTGCCATGTGGCTTCTGTGGAAGCAGGCATAGCAAGGAAGTGATGATATTGCTGTATGTAACGCTGGAACGGGAAAAGAGGGTTGTCAGGGGGCTCTGAGACAGAAGAATACAGTGATGTGTGTGATGGAGAGGGAGAGCTGCAGTGGGGGAAAACCCCACCTAAAGTCGCTGGGCTTGTTCACCAGCGTGGTGGGCCAGGGGTCGTCGGGGCAAATGCAAGAAATAGGGGTTGGCCCAACAAACGGCCACAGGGACAAAGTGGCACCCACCCGCAGCAACTTTGACCACAAGGCGCAAGCCATACAAACAAAACACAGTTGATCGTAGTACATAGTACAAGTAGTTACACAGACATCATCCCCGCCCCCTAAATACTCGGATCGTTTCACAGACCCAGAGTCAAACCTGCAAGGCACCATCCCCTTTACTGCTCATCATCGTCATCATTCTCCGCATCCTCCTCAGCATCATCATCCGCCTCGGCGTCATCCGCGTTCTCCGAGGCTTGGCCCTGTGTCTCGCCGCCCTCCGCCGCCGTCGGCGCCGCCGGCTCCTCAGTCACAGCCGGCGTCTCGATGTCCTCAACAACGAACGGCTCCTGGTCCGCAATCTGCGGCACCTCCTGCCGATGAGACGGCTGGGGCAGACGAGGGATGCTGTCCTCGACGGGCGGGCAAGTGCGCAGGTCGAAGCAGGCCTGCCTGCTGACGGTGGTGCAGCGGCGGCCGGCAGGGTCGTAGACGGTGCCCTGCTCGCACTTGGGATCGTCCTCGGACACGCAGTCGTTGCGGTCGGGCCGGAAGGTAAGGCCCTCACCGCACTTGGCCTGCGCGATGGACACGCATTTCGTCCCGCGGAGCTCGGTGCCCTCCGGGCACGTGGGCGGCGGCGCGACGCACAGCTCGCCCTGCAGCGTCGTGCCCTCCGGGCACACCGGCGGCGCCGTGGCAGTGCACTTGCCCGTGACCTCGTCCAGCTGGGTGTCCGCGGGGCAAAGGGGTGTCTTGTTGGACACGCACACACCGTCAATCAGCGCCGTGTCGGGCGGGCACTCGGGTGCGCCGTGGACGCAGTGACCGTTGCCGTCGAGCTGGCCACCGGGGCACTTGGGCTGCTCGGAGCTGACGCAGGACTTGGTGGCCGCCACGTAGATGGAGTTGTCCGGGCAGCCGGGCGGGTAGACCGAGATGCAGTGGCCGCGTGAGTCGAGCACGAAGTTGCGCGAGCACTGCGGCGAGCCCGGGCTGACACACCTGTCGCCGCTGGGGAAGAAGCCCTCGCCGCACTTGGGGCGGTCAGTGCCGACGCACTTGCCGCTGGGCGGGTCGTAGTAGGTGTTCGGCTCGGTGCACAACGGAATGCCCGGGGAGACGCAGTCGGCCCCCGAGACCACGGTGCCCTCGGGGCACACGGCCGGCACCGGATGGACGCAGGTGCCGTCCGAGATGGAGGTGCCCGGCGGGCACGTGGGGAGCTCGGTGGAGACGCACTGTCCCGTCGCGGTGAGGCGCGTGTTGGGCGGGCATACCGGGTGGTAGGTCGTGGAGATGCAGTGGGCGCCGCTGACAATGGAGTCCTCGGGACACGTGGGCGGGTACTTGGAGATGCACGCCTTGGTCAAGCCGTCGAACGTGGCATCGGGACCGCAGGCAGGGGGCTCGGGGAGGATGCACTTCCCGTTGCTGTAGGTGCCGACCTCGCAGACGGCCGGTTGGCTGAACTCGCACAGGCGAGTTCTGGGGTTGAACTCGGCGTTTTGAGCGCACTTGAACGTGCCTGGGGTCGAGGAACACTGCTTCTTGTCACGACTCATCGTCATACCCTCCGGGCAGGAGCCGTGCTCGGCCGGCATGACGCAGTTGTCCCAGATGACCAACATCTTGGGGTTGTTAGGGCAGCAGAAGGCGCGCTTCTTTCCGTTCAAAATAATCTTCTGGCCCTGGCCGCAGATCGGCGAGTCAGTGTACTTGCAGACTCCGTCCCTCAGCTCGTACGGAGACGTGCACGCAGGTCCCTCGGTGGACTGGCAGCTCCCGTCGCGGTACACGCCCGTGGTGCAGGTAGGCTCCTCTTCTTGCTGGCAAACGTTGTCGCGCCATTGGGTGCCCTCGGGACACATGGGCCCATCAAAGTGCAGGCAGCTGCCCAACAGGAACTGGTACCCCTGGGGGCACTTGGGCCCGTCGAGGTGCTCGCACACATGGCCGACCAGCTTCGTATTCTCGGGGCACTTCGGACCTTCTTTTCCGATGCAGCGCCCGAGGTGATCGAGCATGAGGGTTTCGCCGGGGCACTCGGGAGACTTGGTGCTGTGGCAGACGCCATTGACCAGCTTGAATCCCATGGGGCATTCAGGACCCTTGGGCGAGATGCAAATTATGCCATGTGCCACGAGCGGCGCCAGGCACTCAGGGTTGCTCTCGGACTCGCAGTGATGGGTGTCGCGGTTGAATTTGGTTAAGCCGGGGCAGCTGGGAGGCTCTGCCGACACGCAGACGCCGTCCACGTACACGAGGTCGCTCGGGCAGTCTGGCAGTTTTGTGCCGACACAAACGTTGCCTTCCAGCCGGAATCCCTGCGGGCAGACGGCAGACGAGGGGAACACGCATCTGTCGCCGTTGAAGATGGTGCCGCGCGGGCAGCACTTGGACTTGCCAGACTTGTCGATAGCGAGGACAATGTCGTCGAGGGTGATGGGGAGCACGGGAAGGCCGGTGAGGAGATCCCGGGCAAGGCCGTTGAAGAGCGAGTCGACGCCGAAAACGCCGGCGTCGGCACGGGGGTTGAAAGAGGCGGCCGGGACATATTGGCCCCCGATATTGATTTGGCCCGGTGGCCCTGATGGGAGGGACAGGCCAGTGGCGTGGCCAGCTGCGAGCGCCAAAAGACCTAAACGAACGGACCCGGCCATTGTGGACGCGGAAGAAGAACAGCAAATTCTGAAAGGAATGTGTGGTCGAGGGAGCCAGATTGCTCCTTGCCCCAAGTAGGCTCTCTACTTATAATCATTCACGGGACTTCGCTGTGTTACATGATTCATACCCTCTCGCTCGCAGACAGCTTCAGCCGCCCCCTATTCCTGCTCTTTCTCACTAGGTAGGTATGTTGAGAAGGTCCAGACTGCCCGTTAAAGCCGGGGCTGACGTGCTCAATTTCCACCTCTTGCCTTGAATCACGAAAACTTTGGCCGACGACGCGTCGTGAATATCGCACTAGAGCGTGGGGAACTCTCAATTTGGTCTAGGTGGAGGCGCCCCAAGCGAGCTGAGAGATCTCCTGCAGCCGGCGATCGCCCCAGAGGAGCTGAGCGATCTCTTGTCTGGCCCCTGGCGACCCTGGCTAGCTGTCCGGTTCCGACACACTATTAACAATTACTAACTCACAACAAACTCTCGCCCCACAGGTCAGCCCAATGTATATCCAATAGTCGTTGGATTTTGGCCAGCTGAAGCCGACACTACCACACATATCACAACACCGAAACTGTCTGGACTCTCCGGAGGCTTGCCAATGCTACCATCCCCAAGTCCAGACTCTTCCGCGGCGCCAGAATTGGGTTTCTGTCAGGGGAATCACGCGACAAAGGGGTTTCCCCGGCGGGCCTGGACCGCGACGCTCTCGGGAGGAGTTGTTAAGCGCCCAGCTGCCAGAATACCTAACTTAATCCGGGAGTGGGGATCCTGAGGAACTTTACAAGGCACTAGAGGCAGTTCCATCCCTCCATCGCGGCCTGTGTAAGTGCAGAATACCAGGTGAGTAAGGAACCTTGCCTCACCTGAGGACAGCAAGTTGCTGAAGGAGTCAGAGTGTCTGTCTCCGCCTGTGTCTCCTGAATCCTGCCTGTTTTCAACAAGAATCCTCCCCGCCCCCCACTTCCCGCCCTTGAAACGCTAGTGGACCGCCACGATCCGCCGCTGCATGCGCGGCAGCATCCGGTGGAGATGTTCCGAGCGGGCCGCTTGGGTCCATCCCACCACTCAACGTGCCCCATCCCTCCCGGCGCCCACACCGTGAAATCCTCCCGGAGGCCCGAGTGCCTGTTCGTTCTCGAACCTTACCGCTTCAGGCGTGGTGGGCTGAGAAAAAGAAAGACAAACCGTGCCAATATTTTGTCCACGAGCCTGGCTTCTGCGAGAACAGCATCCGCAACTCCGCACGACGGTGGCTCTTCTTGACAAATTCATTCTTCGCAAACCGGATCTCGGGATCCAGCCCCATGTGACTTGTCGGCAACCGCGCTGAAATTTCCCTTCTTCCCATCACAGACCCCTTGCTCACCCACGTGCACCACGGCCGCCGGTGGCGACGGACACGGAAGGATCAAAGCGTTCGCGCACAGCAACGACGCGATGATATCTATGTAGTCCATTGCGGCGGATGTCCGATGGAAAGGAGACAAAGGTTGTGGGGCACGCTGACTGCAAGACAGAAATAGGGGTTAGCCACCTAAAAAAGGCCACTTCATGACAGGGGGCAAAGCCCACCAGCAACGTGTCCAAGAAACCAGCGCCGTCAAGTCCCTCCATGTGAGCACAAGTTTTCATCCAAGTTTTATATTTAATTGCCTGTCATATGACTCGTATCATCGTATGTACCCATCATCATTCACCTGTTCCCGGCTGAAGGAATGAAACCGATAACAAAAAGCAGCAAACACTCTGGACCAATTTTTGGACTGCCCTACCGTGTCAGACGTTCGCCTTGATGGAGAACTTGGCGTTCTTATCCCCCACTGTGATGGAAATGTCGATCTGGAAAGTGAAGGCCCCGCCTGCCCTGTCTGCCCCGTCTGCCCCGTCTGCCGGCTGTTGGTGAACCTCAACGGCGGCCTGTCCACCCCCGAGTCCGGCGTGGCTCGGTCCATCATGTCTGGCCGGGGCGTCGAGGGTGGCAGTGGCAATTCAATCCCACTTGTCCTTGATGTGAGTGATCTGGGGACCGGCCTTGGCGCTCTCGGCCGTGTAGATGATGTTCTTGCCGCTACCGGCGAGGACGGACAGGTTGCAGTTGTCGTCGATGACGAGCCCCGGCGTGAGCGGCTCGGTCTTCGAGAACTTGAGCGCCAGGCCTGGCCCGACGGCGGAATGCGAGCGGTACACGGTGCCGTCCTTGTCGGTGTGGTAGACGAAGATGCGGTCGCCCTTCTCGCTGGTGGTGTAGACAGCGGCGATCTGCACCGCCACGGTGTCAATGACTTGGGTCGAGCCGGGGATGGGCGCCGTCTCGGACTCCATTGCGTCGAGGTTGCGCACGACGATGGTGCACCCCTCAGTCGTCTTCTTTCCAACCTGCTTCTTAGTGGAGGTCTGGTAGACCAGGTAACGGGTAGTGCCGTCGTTGATGGCCGCGATGCTCGTGTTGGGCTTGGCGTTGGCCGTCTCCGGGATGTGCTGGATGTTACCCGTGCTAGTAGAAGGGTCGTGGTCGACAATCTCGTTCGAGTCGCTGTGATATGTAATTAATTGGTTTGCTCGTTTCTCTGCACGGTGCGAGAGGAAGTGTGGACCATGTTAACGTACCCGTCCTGCCAGAACAGCGAAGCTCTGCCGGTCTTGGGAGAGATGGTGGAGGCAATGTTGCCGTACTCCGAAAATGCGCCTTCAATCGGCATGTAAATGGGGCTCACGAGCCAAACCTTGCTCTCGGCCGCGAAGACGGCATACGTGTGCACCTGCCACGGCGTGACTGGTCAGTCGCTGATGATACTGGTTTAATCAGTGGTGTGGGGTTGGTGAGTGCTCACGATGTTGTTGACAACCACCGAAGTGAGGGTGGAGCCGAACTTGAGCGTCGGAACACCCTTCTCTCCGTAGAAACCCACGACCTCGCCCTTGTCCTTGTCCTGGACGTGAAGCTTGCCATGCTGAGGCGCGAACTGGACCTGGTCGAAACCAACGGTGCCGTTGTACAGCGACTGGAAAAGGATGACCTTGGGCTCGGTCTCCAATTTTTCAGCCCTCTTGTCGTTCACGGCGAACGTGTTGAGGGCAACCGTCTCAGGGTTGAGGACCGCAGAGAGAGCCACCATCTGTCGGTAGTTGGGCGGCGCGGCGGCCGAGGAGGGGGGAGGGTGGCAGTGGCAGAAAGCGTTGGCAGACATATTGACGAACTGTGTGTGTGTAGATTGAGTGTGTTTTGTTTGTGTAGTGAAGGCTGGTAGATGATGTTCCAAACTCCTCCTGATGCCGAGGAGATCTAGTCCTCTTATACACGTTTCGCCTTTCAGGTCGGCCCCCAACAGCAACGGCCAACCTGCAATTGCCCCCGCCCGAGCTGACTTCGGAGCTCCAACGATGCGTGAAGTCACCCATCAGCGGCGAGGCCATCGCCACGAGCTGGAAGGTTGAGTCTCTTACCCAGCCATCCGACGGGCGTCACCCGCTCAGCATCCGCGTTGACGAACATGGGAAGGCTTCGTGGGCCCGCAGGACGAGGACACAGCTGAGGTGGATCTCGGATCCTAGACTAGCTCTTCATGGGCGGAGACAAGCGCTGCCACGCAAGTCGCAAGCCAAGTGGACTGAGGCCGCGTGGCGCTCACTAGGCACCCAGTGATTGGATTCCTCCGCAATACTCTGAAAACAACAAGATTTGAAATATGGTTTATTTCCTGGAGTTTGCTGCTCTCCAGAGTCGGTGATGATCTTGGTAGTAGTGGTTGAGGCGGTTTTCACAACGATTGCAGAGGTAGGGTCGCCCCCTGGCATCCCGTTGGACGTCAACGGCGGCTCCAGGCGGAATGGCTCCGGACCGGCCACGCTAAGGCGCGGGCCGCAGGTGACATGTCTTGGCTCAGGGGTCGAGATCGCGACATGAGACCATGAGCGGACTAATACTTCCCAACCCCCGATGGCATACATACATAGTACGTACCTACATACCAAAAGTGTCGTTGTACATGGACGGAATGCGGTGAGCCAGGCCAGCCAGCCACAGCTGAGATGGCCAAGACGTTAGAACTGTTTCAGACATACTAACAGACCGTACAGACGCCGAGGCATGGTCTCGACTCGCCAGCCACCGGCTGCTCGGCACGAGTGTCGGCGTGCATTTCTTCATCGGAGATCCACGTGCATGCAAGCCTCATCTCAAATCTTGTTTCGCTAGGCCGGTTTAGAGTTGTTGCCGCTCGCCCGGTTCGGTGACATCGCATCCGTCACTTCCCGTTCGCTGCTGTTGCGGAGACACCCGCAATATGGGTACAACTCGAGCCCCTTAGAAGGACAGGAAATGGCGCACGGAGTACGTATGTGCAATTGCCGCTGCTGCACCTCTACTAAAATGCGAGACTAACGTTATCACCAAGCGCTTGCTGCGAAGGGCCACGGCAGGCCTTCGAGCCATACTAGCTGACACGTTCCGGTCTTTGCTCCGACTGAAGTCTAGACTCGCTCACCATCACCGCAGACACTTGCGGTGAAGCCTGCAGAGCTAGCTACCTTCTGTCAGCCAGCCACAAACTGCGATGGGAAGCGTGTGAGCGGTGAGCACTTGCTCTAGACCCTTAAAGAAGTGGAGGAGCGAAACGTGCTCTGCTTCAAGCGAATCTAGCGAGGGGACTGGACACCATCTCATGCCCGGTCACGGCCTTGCTGCCACAAAGGGCCGGGGGTAGGCAGGCCGTGTTGAGGGTCTGGCTGACGCTAAAAAAGGACCAAGAAGCCCGTTTGGGAGACTAGAGAGAGAGGAAATGAGGGGCGGCTGCGGCTAGAACAAACGGATTTCGGATACTCCTTGCGCCAATACCTCGTTCTGATCTTTCCGGCGTACGTCGTGAAGCGCGGGAACCGCGTTGGGGCGAAAGATGCCCTATGCCAAGGCACAGACCGGATCCTGGCCACAATTATTCCCAGTAATTGCTCACCAATACGGGAAGGTCGAGTGATTCAGGAGCTGAGAAATCTGGCCGTGATGGGAATGCGGGAGGGGATGAGCGAACGGGAATCCGACGCAGCCAGAAATTCGTGGATTCATGGCGATAGTTCAGAGGCTACCGCCCATCACGTCGCCGTTATTGCTTCTGCTCACAGGAATCAATGGTCTCCCCTTCATCTTCCCCTTTTTCATGACATTTACAGCTTCTCCCCTTTCCCGCCCTCACCACCGAGGTACGGAAACCCTGGACCACCACACACTACAAACGATCAACCCCGACAGCAACAGTACGTGCCCCAGCCCAGCCGCATCATTCATCCGCACAAACACATCCATGCCCCCCTACGCACGGCAAGCCACCAACCCCGCCACCACCTCAGCCCACTCCCCCTCCTCCTTTTCGTCACCGCTTCCACCCTCCACCCCCTCCTCAGATTTCCCAATCCGCAGCAGCAGCTCCACCACCCCGCAGTACACCGCACCCACACGGTGCCTCAGCCGTGGCACGTACGCGCGCAGCAGCTTCTCCACAAACGCTCCCTGTTCGGCCGCATACTTGGGCTTCCAGAGCGCCTCGAGTCGCTCCCATAACCCTATCTCCAGCAGCACCAGGCCGAGCGAGAACAGGTCGTATCGCTGGCGACGGAGGAGGGTTAAGTTGCTCGGAGGGGCAACGGTTGTTGATGTTGCACCGGCGGTGCGATGGTGCACTGGAGAGTGGGGGACTTGGAGGTCTGGGTGGCGGTAGAGGCTGCGTGGATTGGAAGAGGTCGGGGAGGGGTTGGCTGTCCACTCGACTGTGATTTCTGAGGGGTCGGATGGGCGCGCGTAGGTGAAGCCGAGGAGATAGGGGCGGGTAATGGTAAGGTGGCACGATGAGATGGGACGGCGGGGTGGTAGGGGGGCGAAAGTGGTTGCGTCGGGGCTGGTGGCCGAGCCTTTAGTTTGAGTTACGGTGGTTGGTGCTTGTGGCCGGGTATGTTGGAAGAAGACAATGTTGAGAGAGTCCAGCTCACCGTGGACCCAGCCACAGTCGTGGAACCGGATCACGCTGGCGGCGACCGCCCTCGCGAGCTCGAAGCGGTCACCTAGGTCGGGAAGTAGAGCGTCAGGGCCGCGGGCAAGGAGAGTGAAGAGAGATTGCGGCGGGCTGTGTCGTGCGTCCTCTGGCAGCCGGAACAAGTAGCCGAAACGCGGCTCGCGGCGTTCGTCGTCCTCAACGTAGCCGAGACAGTCGAGAACGCGTAGGTCTGTGGGCTTCGGGGACGATGCAGCCAGGACCCTTGCGAGATTGTTTACCCTGGTGGAGACCAAGCGTATCTGGGGGTTGTCTCTGTCGAAAGGCTTCCATTCGATCAGAATGGAAGAAGGGGACTCGCCACCGCTGAGCTTGGCGATAACACGGTCCGAGGAGGGACAGTCTCGGGGGTACTCGGAAATGCACGACAGAGGCTTCTTGAGCGAGTCTTGGGCAGCTCCGGAAGTGATGCCGGATGGGACGGCGTCTGTCCGGTCTTGTTCGACCACCAGCAGTTTGGAAGTTGCCCCGAGGTATAGATCCCGGTATAGAGGTCGGTAGCGCGTGGCAGGCTGCCGTGACTCAGCGGCCTCGGAGGAAGACGCGAGACGCAAGTCTTCCAGGCTAGCCGAATATTCGGCCGAGCGTAGGGTGGACGAGTGTGCAATCAAGCTGATTGCCTGGTATTCGTTGAGACGGAGCAGGCTGAACAGGCCTTCGTTGAAAGCTTTGAGATCATCGATCAAGCTCTCAAACTTTGCCTTGTCCTTGAACGCGTACTTGAACTTGAGCTTCATGGTGGTCGGTTTCTTCGTCTCAACAGCCGTTGTGTTGTCGGACGAGTTGACTTCCAGCCCGTATTTTAGGACGAGTCGATCCGTGTCTTCGATCAGGTGCTGGACTTGTTGCAAGATTCCACAGACATCCTCGCGAATGCCGGCATCTTCGAGCGCCTTGTCAAACTCGCCCTTCTCTATGCCCCAGAACCGGCCCCAGACCTGGAAGCGGATCTGCTCGATCCGAAGCTTCCAAAAGGTAACGGGCACATCCTTCGCAAAATTCTGGGCTGTCGACACAAAACGGTACGTATCAAGCACCGAGACGAAGAGCTGCGCAGCAAAGCCAATCGAGGCTAGTGTAAGTTCAGCCATCCCGTCTCTCTCCCGTTTTTCTTTTTTTTCTGGGGGCAGCAGGAATGGTATGGATGACAACTGCGCCGAGAACGCAATGTGGGGGCCAGGAATGGAGTGGGAAAATAGTGAGGAAACCAGAGGCAGAAGTGGTGCTTAGTGTGAGGTTTGGACATCAACTGGAAGTGATTTAGGGGTTAGTTTTAGATTCGGTTGGTGGAAACTGGAGGGCGTCTGACTGCCCGTTAAGTACCTAATTACAGGAAATGCGGGTTTTCGTGCCAGTTCTTCTTCCTTCATTCAGCTGGCCGCACTTTTCCTGGGCGGCCGCTTTCCGTGATCCAATCACTGTGGTGAACACCACCAAAACCCCGCCTTTCGTCGGACGATCCGCAGACACAGCCGCACAAGGCTCTCCGCGCCAGCCCCTTTAAGATACGCTGTTACCCTCCATCCATCCGCCACCTCCGGTCAGCTACACACATGTCACCAACATCAACATTACCTGAATGAGGATGGATGAATCTTCTCTTCTCCAGACGCGCTTCCCAACCGAGACGGAGGATGCCCCTAATGTCTCTCTCTCGGTCGATAACGGCGACGCAAGCGACCAACACCCAGACGGACCATCACCAACCGAAGTGAGCCTCGCGGAGTCGTTCCTCATCTTCGTTGAGAGCGCTCTGAAATGTGGAGTGCCGTTCCAGACAAGACTGGACCCAGTCCAGCTGCTTCACACGCTCGGCTCAGGCGCAACGTTCGATGTCAAAAGAAGCATGAAAAGGTCACGCGACGAGCCCTCCCGAGTCGTCAAAGTGCTCAAACACCGCCACCATGACGAAGCACAGCGCCTCAATCAGTCCGCCTACTCGGCGCTGATGAGGGAATTGGCCGCCCTCTCCCCCCCGCCTCTTTATAACCACAGGAACGTCGTCACGCTATACTCTGTGGGCTGCGCCGTCCAATCTCGCTCCCCCCTGGAAATCTGCCCCGCGTTGTTCATGGAGGAAGCGTCCCATCGCACGCTGGCAGAGTTTGAGAAGAGCGGTGTGGTTCTGGATGCCAGTTCCAGAAGACGCCTTTGCCTTGATGTCAGCGAGGGTTTAGCTGCTATCCACTCTTGCGGCATCGTCCACGGTGATCTCAAAGCCGGGAACATACTTGTGTTTGAAGATTCGAAAAATGACTTCGTCGCCAAGATCGCCGACTTCGGTTGTGCTGTCTTCTTGGACAAGTATCGGGACTCGGACCCTTCGACCCTAGTTCGACTGCCAGGCATCAGCCAGCCATGGGCTGCCCCGGAAGCCAGAGAGCCAATTCCAGTCAACTGCCTGCTTCACACAGATGTTTATTCGCTTGGACTGCTCATATTTCGGATCCTCGTCTTCACTGACCCCTTCAGTCTCTTCGACCTCCCTGCCGACCGAGACCACAAGGCGGCTGCAATATCAGAGCTGCGGCAATTGCCAAGGTTCCCTCTGTTAGTTGCCGGATACATCCAGAAACATACAAACAGCCAGTGGACACGGAGTGAGCGACTTGTCTTCACCACCATCTTCTCCAGTGCCCTAGATGCACAGGCGCAGAACAGGGACTTGCCACTGGTAGTCGGACTGCTGCGGCTGCTACTTGAGGCCGAGTCTGGTCTGGATTTTGACCAAGTTGCTCAGTGTGTGGAAGATTGCTCCTCGACCCCGACATGGAGCTCTTCACACGATGCCGTCCGGGAGATCTCGGCCACTCTTCAATTGATCACCATTTCTGGTACTTCAAATGACTTTGCCAAGAGCCCGACTGAAACTCTTCCAGTTGTAGGTTCTCTCCGCACTCCCGATCAGATACCTTTGTTTGCTGATACGGCAGTTAGATCGCTATCCACGAGAAGACTCTACGATCCGTCGCCATGGGCGTCCGCGGTAAAATCCAGGACTCGCTTCAGATTGTGTTCAAGCACGTCTGCCAATCACACCAGGGCGGGCGCCTTCCGTACAGCCAGCCGATCCGGGAATCCGTATACTGGACTCTTTTCAACTTTCATCTGCAGGGTTTTGGCGACTATTCTTCTGATGCGGCATCTGCTCTCGAGGTTCTGTACGAAGCCGGCACCCTCGGGGAGGAGTCTTGGAGAGCCTGGGGCCTCCTCCGGCTCCTCCACACCGCGCTTCGAGTTCCCATTCCGGATACGAGGGAGGACATTTTCTACTGGACCGCCTGTGCCCGAGCCACAGAAGGATTTACCCAACGCCTGCTGACACCGTGCTTTGAGGAGAGCTATCATCGCAGAGTCAACTCGGAGCGTCGTGGCGCCGGACCAGAAAGCCTAGATGCTTTCGAGGCATTAGCTGACCCCCAAAATCCCGGATTCTACGCTCACGTCGGAATAGATGGCGTCTTGGACGATTATGGGTCCGGCAATACGGTTCTCCATATTGCCTCCATCTACGGATGCCTTGATGTGGCCAAGTTCGCCGTTGAGAACCATGCAGCAGATGTCAACGCCCAGAATGAAGCGTCCGAGACGGCTTTGATGTTCGCTTGTCGGTATGGCCGGACTGACATCGCCAACTACCTCCTCGACAATGGTGCCGATGCTTCGATCAAGACGCCGACACTGGCCATCAACGCCTTGTATTGGCTTTCGTCATTTCCAAGCGACGTTGTGCCAGAAATGGCATGCAAACTGATAATGGGCGGGGCCTCGCTGCAACACTTGTTCCTCGACGAGGAGAAGCACGTCGATTTGTTCAGCCAGAGCCAGTATCTATTTACAGGCCACGTTCTCCGCAGCCCAATTCTCCGTGCTATTGGGAACGGCGATCTTGCCACAACGAAATTTCTCTTCCGGATAGGGATAGAGGTCCTACGCGAAGAAAGCATTTCCCTCGTCATTTGCCGCTGTTTCTTACAGCCCATGCGGCTAGCTGCGCTCTTTCACCACCACGACATCTTGGAGTACCTCTGCTGCGAGCTGGAAGCATTGTTCAAAGCCATAAGTGCCAGGCAAGCACCATCAACCTGGATCTGGCAGCCAGATTATCTCGGCCAGTTCTCAGACATCGTGAAAACAGACGCGATACCGCGGGAGGCTCTGGACATGGAGCATCATATTGAAAGGCTCTGCATCCACGGAGAGAATTGGGAGACAGCATGTGTCAAGACATTGGAAGTCCTCCTAAAATACGGCTTGCTGGGCGACACGATTGGGGTCTTGACCCCGGACGGCCGGGAGTGCACAGAGTGGACTCTAATGGCCTGCATCCAGCAGTATAGAAACACGGCTGCTCTCCGGTTTCTTGCCAGTCATCAAATGTTTGCCTCTCAAGTCAATCAGCTGCGGACTTATCCAGGCGCTGGCTCGTTCTATCTGGTGGATGCAGCGCTGGACTGCGGAAACCTCGAAGCGTTCCGGGTCCTTGTTGATGCCGGTGCTGAGCTCAATCTCGCCCTCAGACCCAACCCTGCACATCGCCTCAGTCCCGCGGGCGCCAGCTATTTGCACGTGTGTGCAAGCTTACGGGTCGAAAACGTTGAGTTTGTTGAGCGGATCCTCGAGGCAGGCGTCCCCCCTGACGTGGCGGACAAGACGGGGCTCTCTGCACTCACCATGGCTATTATGAAGGGAGCCTATGTCGTGGCCGAAAGGCTCATGGAGAAGGGAGCATCTGTCAATTCCCCGGGTCCTCGCGGCTACACTAGTCTTGGGTTCTTGCTGGAACCGGTGAACTCGGCCCAATGCGACGACCTGGTGGAGAGCGTGAGATACCTCCTGAATCTCACGGGCCCCAACGCGCCCTCCTTCATCGTCCGAGAAGGCGGTGTGCCTGTTCTCGGGTTGGCAGCCAACGCCTACGACCCATCGGGTCCCGAAATTGAGTGTTTTCGAATGCTCCTCGACAGATTCTCTGCTCCGGAGCAGATAAATGCCAAGGGGCTCAACCCTCCGCATTCCACGCCTCTCCAGGTCGCCATTTCGAACCACAACCTGTCAGCCGTGAAGGCTTTGATCAAGACGGGCGTCGTTGACCTCTCGTCACCCGATCACTACGGGAAAACCCCAATGGACCAGGCCATCTTCTGCCTCAACAAGCTCCGGATCAAAAAGTCTGCCCTTTCCCTGAGAGACCTTGAATCAGAACTCTCCCGTGCGCGGGAGATCATCTCACTCATTGCCACCACCCGCTCCTGGCCTTCCAACGCCCTAATCAGCACCCACATCTCCTCCGTCCTCTCCTCCTGCTCCGAGCTCATGGCCACAATGAAAACCCTGCCCCACCACCAACGAAAACAAGCCGGCCTGCTCTCCGCCCTGATCACCACCATCAACACCATCGGCTCTCTCAACCTCCAATCACTTACTGATCCCCAAGAGCCCATGACCTCCGCCACCCTCGGCCAGCTCGTCGAGTTCGCCCGCCAGCTCAACCTCGCCCTCTCCCCGGTCGCCTTCGCGGACCTCTCCTTCACACTAGCCGCATCCTCCGGCCCATCACAAGACACCCAGTGGCTCCCCGCGCGTTCCGACTTGGCCGCTCAGACCGCCATAACAGCCTTCCTCCCACCCCTCAAAAGCCTAACCCTGAAATCCTTCCGCGCTTGGCGCCAGGCGGCACTCTTTGAGTTTGTTCTCGAGCAAGTCCGCTTGGGCACTGTCGACGCCGACCACGGCGCGGCGTGGCGCGCTTTTGAGAGGTATGTTGCCTCGGGCTGTGCGGCACGCAATCAGCTGCCGTATGATGCCGAGTTTGTGAGGTATCCGCTGAGGCTGCTGGAGTGGTATGAGGATAAGAACAACTATGCACAGTTGGATTTGCGGGAGGCGGGGCAGAGGGAGAAGGTGGAGGGGTTTGTGGAGGGTTTGAGGAAGAGGAGGGTGGAGGAGGTGGAAAAGGAGGATGGTGGTGAAGGAAGAAAGAAGACTACTCTGACACCGTTCTCTGAGGAGTTCGAGAGGTTCCATTTCTTTGATGTTGATGAGTGTGATGGGACGGTGATCCTGTTGGATATCGATCGGATTGTGGGCGCGCTGGGGGTTACGACACAATGTATTTGTATGAAACCTGGGGAGGAGATCGGGAATATCGCGACGGCGGTGGTAGGGCTCATGGATTTGTTGGTGCAGCAGCGCGAGGGGTGTTTTAAGGACGGTGGGGGTGGAGGCTGGAAGAGGAATGATGTGCGTTCGCGGTTGATTCAGATGGAGGCGGGGTTGAGGGCAGCGGAGAGAGATTTTGAGAGAATGGTGGAGCAGCTGAAGTCCGATGTGGAAGACTGGAGAGTCTTGCATGCTGGAGAGTATGGCGATACTGACGAGGAGTGATTGTTGGACGGGGGAGGAAGCGGAGCTTTTCCCGACGCCAGCGATGGTCTCTGTGTCTGGCAAAGGGAACGTATTCTGAAGTATACTGCATATGTGTCCCAGATATAGAGCTGGGGACGCCTAAGCCCGTCCGACTGTCCCGTCCAGCAACCGCCTAAACCACCACCTAAGTGCTGAGCCCGGCTGAGGACTCAATGCTACTGATTATGGCAAGAAGCGCCAATATTACTAGAGATGACCACGTCAGCCAAGGACTGTTCTGTCAGACGCGTCTAGCCGCAGACCTACTCGAAGAAGATGTCAAGATAGACGAGGCAACGGTGAACGCGGTCTGTGTATCCCCTCCTAGCACCGCCCAAAGGATACCCACAAGGCTGGAAGCCAGCCAGGGGGCCATCCCACAGATGGCGATACGAGTCGTGTTCCATCTCTCAACAAACCCGAGCGCGTGGCGATGGTCCGCGCGGAGCAACCCAAACGCCCATTGGACCCAGTCATCAGCGGTAGTCGAGAGTTTGTTGGGGTTGCGATACGCGTAAATCATCTCCTGGAAGACAAACTCGTCGAACGGCACCGCTGTGGGCCGCGTATTCTTTTATGCCGGCGCAAAAACCGCCTTGTGCAAGGCTTCGGAGCTGAAATCGCATGAATTATGCCTTTCCCAGGGCTCACAACCAACGTAAGGTACCGTACCTACCTCAGACTTCCCCTGACCGAGGCTGACCAGTGAGAAGAACCCCTCAGAATAACCGTCCGGCGCAACTGCGATTTTATGAGGTAACCGTAGGGTACCGCAATTGATACCTACCTAGGTTTCAAACTGAACGTAGAGCAACTTAGGTAGGCATCGAAGAAGTTGAATCCAGAGGTACATCATGTCATGGTGGTCACCTTTGAGAGAAGCAGAGTATTTCTTGTCTTCGGGAACTTGGAAATCTTCCGAGTTCGGTCACTAAGGTACCTGGTACCAATCAATCGGCCGATCATACCCTGCTTCGAGCTCGCTCAAGACCAACTAAAGCTGGTAAGAAAACAGACTCCCAGGCCGCGGGCAGAATAACCCCGTGCCAAGCCCCCTTATTATAACCGGCCAACGCCCGGGTCCAGCAGTTGATACTTCCGCCTGTCATGATGCACAAAGGCCACTTAGGTCCTGGACACTAGACGTATACGGAGAAAGTGATGTCGCATCGAGGAGCTTGTGCGGAGCAAGGGTTGAGGAAAGCGAGATGCGGGGATAAATCTCGGGTTAAAAGACCCCGGATCAGCAAGTACCAAGACCTTACCCCAAACCCGGCCTCGTCATAAGACGAACCAGACGTATATATAATTGCAACCGCATCCCAAGGTCGGTGTTCAAAGTTCTTCGTGCTAAGATGCTACTGATCCGCCAGTTGATCCTTGCCAACAAGCCTACGATGACTCGGTTAAGCCTCTGGACTTTCCTGTCCCTTGCTAGCCTCTCAGCCGGCAAATATATCGTCCCCGGCGGCAGGTGGCATGACACGGACGGTAATCTAGTGAACGCTCATGCTGGATGTGTGACGATTGACAAGCAGACCGGCAAGTTCTGGTTGTTCGGCGAGTACAAGATCCAAGGTCAAACCGAGGGCGGAGGTGTTTCGGTCTACAGCTCGGACGATCTCGCAACGTGGGAGAGCCACGGACTTGCCCTAGGTTCGTGGTGTCGTGCATGTACCCAAGCTTGACTTGTCTTCACTGACTGTGTCGCGCAGCCCCTGTTCAAGGTCATCCGTATCTCTCGCCCTCCAACATCATCCAGCGACCAAAGGTGGTTTACAGCAAGCCCACCAACGAGTATCATGTGCGTATTGACGACCCCAGCTCTGACAGCGTCGAGAACTAACGCACAGAGAGCAGATGTGGTGGCATGCAGATAACTCAACCTACGGACTGCTTCTTCAGGGGTTCGCCCGTTCCCCGAATATCTCGGGCCCCTACACGTTCGTGAGCGCCACAGCGCCCATGGGCAACTGGTCACAGGATTTCGGCATGTTTACCGACTACAAGGATGGGAGGTCATATGCCCTTTATTCCAACGGTGACAGCAAGCAAGGCCGAGACGTCTACCTCAGTGCCTACAACGATGACGTGACAAAGCTTGACAAAGTGATCCACCGCTTTGATAAGTACGATCTCGAGGCCCCCACCATCGTCCAGACGGAGAAGAGTTACTACGCTTTGATGAGTCACAAGACGGGATACCGACCCAACAACGTCGTGGCTTTCCGAGCCGACTCCCTGGCCGGCCCGTGGTCTCAGCCGTTTACGGTGGCTCCGCTCAACACGCGAACGTACAACTCTCAGTCGGGCTTCACCCTGACGATTGAGGGAAAGAAGAAGACAACGCACCTGTACCTCGGCGATCAGTGGGATTCCAACTCGCTGTGGGAGAGCCGGTATATCTGGCTGCCCATGGAAATCGACGACAGCAAGAAAACACTCGACCTGGTGTGGCAAGACGTGTACGATCTGAACGTGGGAACGGGGGAATGGTCCCCTGTCAAGGGCACGACGTACTTCGCTGCCGACGCCAGGACGGCCGGTGCCGCGTTCAAGCAGGAGGCCAACTTTGCCAGCAAGGGCACCATTGTCACTGGAATTTACGGCAAAGACAGCACCGTCACCTTCGAGGGCATCGTGGGCACCGGAAAACCGCAGTGGGTGTCATTCTACTACCAGAACACTGACGATATGGGCTTTGGCGACCAGCCGGGCGGCACACCGGACCGGATCGGCGGGTCGTGGCAGCTGCGGCGGATTGCGAGTGTGGTAGTGAACGGCAACACGGAGAAGGTCGAGACGCTGTTTCAGAGGGACACCAACAAAGGCATTGTTTTGTCAACCCCGCTGCTCTTGACACTGGAGAAGGGGAAGAAAAATACCATTGCCGTAGGGGGGTTGTGGAACGGATTTGACTACAAGGGGGCTGATTTGGATCGGATCGTCGTGTATCCCCCCGAGACGGACAGCAAGAAACGCTGAAAGGGCAAATGCGGCATCGCATACCTAGATCAGTAGCAAGATGATAGCTGCAGTACATGCCGAGAACGGCGCCTGCCTTAGGCAGTGGTGATTCCAACTCGACCCAGAGCCTCCATGATGCGGCTGCCATACACGTCCTCGGGTGGTTGAGACTTCAAGTCTTTCCACACGTGCCCCGGTCCTAAATATGCCAGGTTGGCTGACTTGGCCCGGGTGGCTGCCCGGCCGAGGGGTTTTCGCGTAACCAAGAGCTCGACCACCTCTTCATGTAAGTTCTCAATCGCATACGAGAGCGGTGTCCGCCCCATAAAATCCAGGGCCGTCAGGTCTGCCTGCCTTCGTTCCAATGTTTGCAACAGCTTAGTCAAGCCGACGATGGCTGCGTAGTGTGCCGGAGCGCTATAGGGCCGTAGGGCGTCGGAGGAGGACGACGAAGATTGGCCGTCGGCTGCGAGGCCTCGCTCGAGGAGGAATGCTACGGTTGCTCGGTCGCCCGACATGACAGCGAGATGCAGAGGGGGCGCGGGAAACTGGCGGACCTGCTTTCTCGGATCCGAGTGCGTGGCCCACCAGGAGCGACTCTCGTGGTGCCTCCAGAGCGTCTCGACGGCGTGCGCGTCTCCGAGCATACAGGCACACGATATTGCATGGAATATGTCGTCGTCTGAGGAACTTGGGAAGGCCAGCGCGGTCTGGTCGTGGCCGTAGATGGCGGCAATCTCTCTGGCGGAGAAGGTTTTTCTCCCGTACCAGCCCTCGAGCTGCTTGCTGAATCTCCAGCCCAAGGTTGTGTTAATCTTCTGGATTGCCGCCGGGTCCTCCATTCTCTCCTTGCGCCAGTCATGTCCGTCACCGTTGTTGCGGATAATCAGCTCCACGACGCCTGTGTGTCCGTTCATGGCCGCCAGATGAAGAGGTGTGGTCCTTCCATCAGCGAACCACGCGGAGTCAGAGTACTTTAGGAGAACGGCCACTATATCCTTGTGTCCGTTCTGCGCTGCCCAATGAAGGGCTGAACGCATGTCAGCATCGCGAGTGCTGGGCCTGGCTCCGTGTTCGATCAGTCTCGAAAGATGGGATGCTGGCGCCCCTGAAGCAGCCGCAGACAGCAACGCTGCTGAGAGGTCCGCGGGTTTCTGTGGGTCGATTCAATGCTTGAGTGACTGCACCCTTGGGAGAGGGAACGTGACAACTTACAGTAAGAGAGAACACGATGCTTTCCCAGGAATCCATTAGGGCTATCAGGAGGCCTGCAATCAACATGCCAAACGCGCAGAGAGTGCGACGCGACGGCGGCCACAGGCTTTTTGCAGTAGGTGTGGCGCGGGTCCCGGTCGATACACGGTTACCGTGACTGTGATTTCGCATCCGCGCAGAAATGCCACCGCCGTGTGTCGAGCCGTTGGTGAAAGCCTGCGGCTTTTGGTTGTATTCGAATTGGAATGCGCTAAAGATGGAATCCGACTCGGAGGATTTCACCGAACCGGCAACGCTCGTTCGGGTTCGATGAACCATGACATCCAGCTGAATCCGCTGTGCACATGCCCTCTTCTCTGCTGCTGACCTGCTAACATGTTAGCAGGACGGGCATCCTCCATGAGCGAGGCGAGTGGTAACTTGCAGCTGGAATGAAGAGTACAACTGAGATGCCGCCAGAACCTGCCAGCGAAGTTCCGATTGACATGCCCTGAGAGCACTGTCACTGATAGAGAGCTTGAGCCTCTCCCAACGGCCAAGGTCATCTCGGTGTCGGGGTCGAATCTTGTCCACTGCGCTCTCCAACTCTTGGAGTCTTTCGAGACAATATCCCAGTGTAGCAGACATCGCCCCAAGGAAATAATCCTCAAGGGCCGGATACGACGGCCGCTCCTCCAACCATTCCTTGATGAGCCGGATCTGAGCCGCGACCCTGTCGCACTCGCCCGCGATGTTCTTAAGGAGCTGCGGAGCGTTTCTCCATCGTCTCCCAATGTCGGAGATAGTACACCCAGTCCTTAGGCAGATGTCGAGGATCTTGGCCGATGTGCCCACCAAAGCCACGATAGATACAGGATCCATAGGTAAGGTACTGGAGGACACGCGAAGCAAGGACACGGAAATCAAGGATGAAAGAACTTTGAGGAAGATTGGAGGACTCAGCTGTGCTGGAGTTTGACCAGGTAAATGTCACACCATGCGCTAAACTGCATATGGCTGGCTGCGCCGCATCAGCCGCTGCATATTGCATCAAGTGTGAGCCGCCGGCAGCGAGGCTCTGAAGGGCAATTGATAGCATGACCGAGGGGGATCTCCGCCAGACGAAGCCTTCCACCTCACAAATATCCACATCATCTCTACTAACTTGAACTACCTAAGTCAGCCTGATCAGGGGCAAACCACTAGACCCTTTTGACTGGAACTATCGCTGTAGAGGTCGGTTTGACTCAATTCTAGCTGTTTTATAAAGTGTCAGGAACAAGTGCCACACCTGTTCAGTCCGCGGCATATACTAGCTACCTCTGGTATGCAAGGTGGTGCGCAGGATGCAGCCGTGCCTGGCTGCATTGGTGATCTTTTGACGGTCGTTGGGCGAGGTGAACACTGAGTAACCAACTGCATGGGAAGGTGAAATGAATTGGGATTGGTTGAGGCACGCCATGCCTGTTGGACGTCTCAGGTTTAGCCGCCTTCCCGAGTCCCGCCCGAGTCCCAGCTGATTCGCAAAGACAAAACGGCCGCGCGCGTGTTTACCCACCATTGCCATTCAATACCTGTCCCGTCTCTAGACCTCGCTGTAACTACCATGGAGCACCAGGAGCCGCACCAGTCACCCAGCTCACCTCACTCAGGCGCGGACGGTCCGCAAAGCCCTGATACCCAGGAGGAAATACCCCTCAACATCCCCGGCGAGCCCGACGGCCAACTACCACCACCATCCCTTGTCATAACCGGCTGGGAAAGCTTCACCGAGTCCGATGAATACTACGACCCCGAACCTGTTGACGGGGAGATGGTATTCTCACACACCATTCTGCTCATCTTGGATCCGAGCGACGGCACCGCTTACTTTGGTCGTGTCAATATCCGTCGTCGGGACCTCTTGATGGACAAGGCAAGGAACTCCCTCCGTAGGATCCCCGACGAAGAAGTCTACCCGCCCTTGCCAGCCGACTGGTCCACGCTCGAACTGGCAGCCAGCGGACCCGAGCACCATCTCAAGCGCCCTCGGTTTGCGTCATACAGCTGGTCCAAGGGAACCACGCAGACCGCCGAGCGCTTCTTGGAGGAGGGACGCACGCTACATCTCATGCGCCAAAACCCTCATCCAAACGTCGCGAAGCTCGAAGGCTGCCTGGTCAGTCACGGCCGGATCCTCGCCTTGCTCGTCAAACGTTACCCGATTGATCTTGATCAACGAGTTGAAGGCAAGAAGCGCAAAGACCGCAAACCCTTGGATAAGACCGCGTGTTTTTCAGCCATCGTCTCCGCTGTTAAACATTTCCACTCTTTGGGTATCGCCCACAACGATATCAATCCCAGCAACATCATGCTTGACGAGGAAGATCATCCTGTCGTTGTCGACTTTGGAGGATGCAGGCCATTCGGCGAGAGCTTGGTCGAACTGGGGACACCAGGCTGGAATGACGGCTTTGACCCGGAGGTCTCAACGGCGCGCAACGACCTGATCGGACTGAGAAAGATTGGGGAATGGCTTGGGATATCGGAGGAGTTGCTCCCAGATTTGTCACTTGCAACTTAGCCGCCTCGTATTCATTCACTCCTCCACTCCATTAGCCTTCCGCCGCGCCGCCGCAGCCTTCTCCGCCTCCCTGCACTCTCGCATGTCTCGCATGACTTTGAGGACGTGAGGCGGGAGGGGACCGGGTGGCATCTTGCGCGGATGCCCGTGGTTGCGCATCCAATCGGCCTCATCCTTCATGTCCACACTGGAACCGCCGCACCAATCCACAAACAGCTTGATCTCGGATCGAAAGGGTTTCCCAAAACGGCCCGGGTCCTCGTTCATGCCGTCGATGATATCGTCCCGCCTAGCCAGAAGGTACGGATGCACGACCGAGACGAAATCATGGACGGTGACGAACTCGGCCGTGGGGGCGGGCACGATCACCACGTTCGTGCCCTTGCCCAGGGGCCTGTTTTGCCCACCGCAGCACTTCAGCAAGTGGCGGTCGCCCCCTCCATACTCCTCAGCGAGCACCGGGTCGGGGATCGGTCCGTACAGAACGTCGGCGGGGTCGTAGATGTCCAGGTCGGGCTCCGTGTGTCTGTCGTGGTTCTCCATCCAGAAATAGTCCCAGTCGTCGAGCGGGTCGACATGTAGCTTGAGAGACGACAACCTATTCGAATCGCCATCGACGAGTGGAATCTGCGAGAAGGGATGCCAGATGGGCTTCCCATGCTCGTCAACTCCCTGATAATACGGCTCGCGGATCTCATCAGGATCGAACCGCCTGCCCCGCCCAATCGTGATTGATGTCTCGAGTGGTCCGTCCAGGGTCCAGCGAAAGCGTCGGATCTCGGGGTTGCTTAGTTTTCGTTCCGGCCGCGGGTTGTTTCTCAGGTATTCTTCAAGTTCAAGTTGCTCCGAAGTGGGTATCAATGATGGCGTCGAGCTCTGCCTCCCGGCGTCGCCGTCGGGAAAAGGGGTGGTGGTGTCCGGATTGTCGGTCATGACGGATGGTCGAGAGAGGGAAGCTGAGTACCTAATGCCGGATTTTCCAGCCCAGTAACGGAGGCGGAGGAGTTCCAGTGCGGGACTCTCTGGGCAGTGGTTTGGAAGGGCTCCGAGAACAAACCCTCGCCGTTTGTTGAAAGAAGAGGAGAGGGTTGGGAGGACGTGATGGCAGTGGGGTAGACTAAATCTACAGGTAGGTATGGAGGGACTCGTACCCCGTATTCTGCATGAGGCTCCATGTTGTATAAACCAACAACCCAAACGGGATAGGTCACCGTCGGAGATGCTGTGTGGTCTGTGCACATCAGATGCGGGCCGGAGGACGACAGTCGGATCACAGCGGAAAGCAACATGCATCCCACACAAACACCATCCTCCACCATGTCAGTCCGCGCGCTCTGGTTCGTCGCCGCCACAAAAAAGTCGGCCCAAAACACCCTCTACATGCAATGCAACGTCAAGCCAGGGGCCAGCAAAGCCCGTGAAGGCGTCAGCTCGGTGGATGACGAAGCCATCGGCATCTGCGTGGCGGCGCAAGCCCGGGAGGGGGAGGCTAACAAGGCTGTTATCAGGATCCTTAGTGAAGTGCGTATCTCACAATTTTGCCCGTCTCCTTCCGGTTCCATTTCCTCATATCTCCAGGTCCTCGACCTCCCCAAGTCAGACCTCCACATCACTCAGGGTCTCAAGTCGAGGAGCAAAACTGTTGCTGTGGTCGGTTCCTGGGTCAACTCTAGCGAGGAGGAGTGCCTGAGGCGGACGAGGGAGTGTCTCGACAATGTTGTGGAGGGCTCTTGAGCGTAGTCCTGTTTCCAAGCCCGGCTCGCGTTGCGTCCCGAGGGCGGCAGTTCTTTCTCCTGGTCACCCGAGATGTCTGGTTGGGCATCAACAAAGCTCAGCCACGCATCCAAGTCGGTTGACGGCGGGCGGTGCGTCCGTGTCCGTCTTCTGCTCCAGCGGTATAATCTTTTTCCGGGTGGCAGCTCCCGACAGAGCATCGCCTTGAAAAGTCGACATGGCCTCGCCGCTTCAACGGATACCACGGCCCCTCGGTCTCGCAAGCCCACTAGGCCGCGTGCCCCGGGAGTCTCCCCTCCCGCCTCTGGTAGATCCCCTCGTCGACGTTGTTCCTCGGGTAGATGCTTGCGGGGCCGGAACCCGCGACTGGCGATTCGAGGCTGGTGTTTGGTACTTGGACGTTCGGAAAGAAGTGGGGGGGTTTTCGACAAACGAAGTGTCCGTGGTCATGAATGTAGCTTCAATGTCGACCTCGCCAGCCGTTCGTTCTGGAAGCCTCGAGACATCTGAGTTCGCGTCAGTCGAAGCCTCCCCAACATCTGTCAAATGGCACATACTCTGCTGCTGCTCCTCCTCCCTCAACTTCATCCGCCGAAAAGACTCCGCCATTGGGCCCTATCACACACACCCATCTCATCAGCCTCCCTCCACACATCCCCTTCAAGATTATGGGCCCCCACCTCAGGAAAATCAACACAAAACGCATTCATGTTCAGGCCGTACAGAAAGCTCGCAAAGCTCTCGCTGAAGCGCGCCAGGCTCTCGTGCATCAGCTGGAAGTGCATCATGTTGGCCTCAAGGTCGGCCACGGCGTCGGACAGCTCGGCAAAGGCCGGCTCAAACGTGTTGAGCGGGAAGGAGGCGCCATCGCCCTGCACGCTGCTGCGGGCCGATTCGCGGAACGAGGAGCGGGACGACGGCCGCAGGGGTGTCGTTGGCCGGGAGCGGGAGGTCGAGCGCGCGCGTCGGTGGGAGGTGTCGTCGTGTACCATTTCTTGTCTTCCCCTTTTGTTTTCGGTTGGTATTGCTCGGGTCGACGGGGATTGTTGATTTTGATCTGTTCGTGGTGTTGTTGGTGTTGTTTGTTTGCTCGAGTGGGCTTCCCCAATCGCCAATCAAGGTCTTGGCAGCTGCCCCGCGCTCTGCCCCACCAAGCACGGCGCTAACATGCCGCCAAGGTCCGACTGTGGGCCCATGCCCGCAACCTGCAACTTTGCTATTCATGCAGCTTCGGCTTGCGGAGCTGTCGGAAGGGCCTTTTGTTGCAAGAGATTTCCATTGATGCGCACTCGACAGGGGAAGCGGATATAGCGGATGTCCACGACAAGCCGAAGACCGGGTGTCCCTTGGCCGTGCCCAGGGCTGTTCCTGCAGATTCTCTCCTCTCTGCTTGGTCGTGCGAGCACCGGCAATCCCGCTTGAGAAGTTGAGTCCGGTCACTGTGGCGTCTCCACCGACCAGGGCTGACGGATTCATGTAAACTTGGACTGGGCATCTGGAAACCGGTGTTCGTGCCCATCCCGCCGTCGTTTCAGCCTCCTCCATCGGCGGCCTCTTGAGATATCCATCGCACCTCCGGCCCGGCCCAACCACCGCATGCACAAATAAACGTGGGAGTGGAGTGGCCGCGCAATTCAAACCCGACGAGCTCACAACTGCACCAGCGGCAATAACCGCCCCCCATTCCCGCTCCCCCGGTAGCAATTGATCCGATGTATGTGAGCCCCTGAGAACGTCACGTCACGGCACCTGGCTTCTCTTGCCTCTCGTTGCCGCCAGTGACGCGCGCCACTCTGTCAGCGGCCCCTAAGCTGACACGGCGTGCCCGGGATAGCCTAACCTGCTGCCATTGGGAACCCTGTTAGACTAAAACCAGTAAGGTTGGCTGTCTTGGTTGGTGGCACACGAGCAGTCCATCCCAGATTCTCGGGATCTCAAGTGATATTTTCCTATGCGCGCGCCACTGCGGTTCTCACACCAGTCCGCGCATCTGTTTCTCCCGAGCTCCGCCCTCGCCAGGACTTCCGGACCCGGTCTTGCTCCGTCTCTTGGCTTTCGGCTTTTCCCTGCCTCCCGGCCGCAGACTTCGGTCCTTTCACTTGCTCTCTCCCGAAGGTTCTTAACCCGCGGCAGACTTCTTGAACAGCAGCATCTCCAGCCGCCTACAGGAACCAGCGAATCTGAGGGCATTTATCCAGCACAGGCCCGGCATTCTTACCACCGACCCCTCACTTCCTCCGTGTCAGGGCTTTTGGTTGTGCTCGCAGGAGTGCTAGCCCTCTCGGCCTACTACACTCTCCACCCCAGGAAGTCCGTGCCGCAAAGTACCGAGGATCTATCTGAGCTCTCCGGCGACATGACGGCAGACACCGCCCCGGGCCGTCCCGGCACCCTGACCCCTGAGCAGGAGGAGAAGCTCAAGCGGCTATGGCAGCTCATCTTCCAGGTGTGCGCCGTCGGTCAGGAGCAGAACAGCGCCGCCGTGCCTGCTGAAAAGGCGCAGGCGGAAGAGGACGTAAAGAAGGAGAAGAAGAGCCGCATGGGGTTCTTCTCGCGCAAGAGCAAGAAGGATGAAGAGGACTCGTCAGGGGCTCCACCGAACGTCTCGATTGTGCTCAACCTGAAGGACGGGGAGGCGGACAAGTACGGCCAGACCAAGCACTTCTACGACACCCTCGCCAGCCAGTCGGCCGAGTCGATACGGGACACCAT
>OUNM010096245.1_pt1 | contig 30658 bp, 35 predicted proteins | sample 1769961 | NCBI WGS metagenome assembly OUNM01 (sample SAMEA3914820, study PRJEB12502) | metagenome | biome: forest; material: soil | place: USA | collected 2012-03-12 | depth 0.3 m | reverse complement strand
GCCAGAGTGGTGCCGATGAAGGCCGAGTCGTAGCCGATCATGCATGCCGCGAACGAGGCGACGGCCGCACAGGCGTAGACACGCCAGTTGTAGACGGCCTTCGGCGTCGGCCGGTCCTCCTTGAGCGCGAGGAGCGTCATCTTGGAGTTGTGTGTGTGTGTGTGTGTGAGCCGTCAACTTCAGAATGGTTGAAGGGGCTCCACGGAAACGGGAGGGAATCTGGGGAAGCTGGAGTTGACGGTGGTGACCCCAGGATACCCAGATTTATAGGAGGCGGTGGTGTCGATTAAGTTCGTTACCCCAGACGATGTGTCGTATTAGTTCCAGATTCCTGGAGTCCACACGCGTCGGCTTCTCCATGGGGATGCTGCATGGGTTTGGTGCGGGCCGAGACACAAGCCTCTCCGTATGAAAAATGTTGAACCGCGGGAGTTGAGCTGACGCAGGCGGGGCGGGCAGGTGACAGGGAGGATGGCATCGACTCCGGCGCGGCGAATCATACTTTTTCGGAGAAGGCCAACGCTGTCGTCGATCATGGATTATGCTGCCCCGCAAGCTGTCTTGGGGTTGCCCCCTCATCCTGGTAAAACCCACTCATCACAAGAACGCTAGAGGCAAATGCCGGCACTTGGGATGAACACTCTCCCGGCTCCACGGTCAACCTCAGCCTCCCCTGATCGCCGACGACATGCCTCTATCCCCATTTCTCAGCGACTGGCATCATCCCCTGGCTAGCTGAAAGCTTGGCAATCCTGCGGCGACGCCGAGGCCACACCGCGATTTGCTCGTCGCCTGGGTGTGGTGTTGGATGTGGACGTGAGGGGACGGTGAACCATGAGCAGGGGCGGCAACCTTCGTTTGAAGAGCTACAGTGGTGCAACGTGATAGATAGATGTCAAATGTCCAGCTACAGATGACCATACGGACGTGAATGACTACGAGTAGCAATCCTCAAGTCTCTTGTGCAGTGATGTTGTTGAGCCGGGCTCGAGCTCTCCGTGTTTGAACGTCATCCTCGTCCGGGAAAGCTCTGAAAACTTCTCGTCTCATCACGCGGCGCGGCGCTCGGCGTCCGGTGAACAGCTCAAACTGAGCAAAGCCCTGCTCGGGAAGCAGATCCAACCCATCCATTGCCACCCAGCCCCTCTGAGCCTCCTTCCGGACCTGTTCCAACAGCGGGCTGATCAGTGTCTTGTATGCAAGCTCCAAGACAACACCACCCGTCGAGCTTTCTAGCCACTGAGGAGGAACAGTGAAGTCCGGCGCTGGGTTGGCGTCGATACCGTGTGTCGGAATGCATGATATGATCATCGTGGGAGATTTGTAGGCCTCCGGCCAAGGTTCGTCGCGAGATCGAATGATGTGGAACGTCGTCTTCTCCTTGGACCGAGAATCGGCACTGAACAAGGGTAGACCGTTTCGTGACAACAACGTCTCGAAGTGCGAAACAAGCTTCTCAGCATTGGCAAGTGTCCGGTTGAAAATGAGAATGTTTTTCACGCCGAGCTGCAGCATGGCGTAGACAGCCGCTCTCGCCATCCCGCCGGCCCCGACGACCAGTCCAGAACTGCTTGGCCTCACGGCGTTGGCTGGCGAGAGGCCGCGACGGATGCAAGCCCGGATGCCAATCCAATCCGTGTTTTCACCGTAGAGAGCTTTCACTGGGCCTGCTGTGTTTCTCCCATTGAAAAGCAAGGCGTCTTCGGGGATGCTGCCATCGGCATTGATGTCCCGTACGGGAATCAAGGTGTTGACGGCACCAATGGCCTTCGCATGCCGACTTAGGGAATGCGTTAGGCTAATGATTTCGACCTTGAAAGGCAAACCAACCGAGGCGCCCGCAAAGTGAGGGTCGTTGACGAGTCCTTGAAGGCTGGCGATGGTGCTGGTCGAGTGAGGTTCGTATACATGCGGGATGCCGCAGGCCTTGAGGGCTGCGTTATGCATTGCCGGGGACAAGCTGTAGCTGACATTGGCTCCAAAGACGTAGAGTCTCATGGGATGGTAGAAAAAGGAGGAATAAAGGGCCTTGGTGGCTTCCACGGCCGTGAGCGACGGGCGCAGGGGGACGGCTAGACTCGACTCACTCCCAGAAGGCTCTGTACGTAAGCCCTCTGGCTCAACGGATGTGAGGGTCTGGTTGAAGCATGCCGAAGTGCGCCCGAGGATTCCCGTGTTGTAGGCAATTAGCGGTATCCTCGGTCCTGACGTCGTCTCGGCGGCGTGGTGTACGAGCCGCACATCGAGGTTTTCGGCCGAGCTCACCGCCCTCCTCGTGAAACGTGCCAGATCGCAGCCGCTGACCTGGGCTTTTTCGTAGTATGAGCGCCATGACGAGGCGGTCCAGGGCGGCGGATCCTGATCCAGTAATTGGAGATTGCCCACAATTTTGCATGTTCCCTTGATGCCAACGATGCCTTCGACCAGCTGACCGTCAAGCCCGAGGTCGACAGTAACATATTCAGGCGCGAGGCGCAGACAGTGTCGAACGTATGACAGGTAGAGAGACTGCCAGTATTCGTCTGACAGAGCGGCTTCGGGAAAAGCCACATGAAGGAAAATGGGAATGACGGTATCTCGTCGGATCTGCGCCATGGCACGACTGATCTCGCTGGCTCGGTGTGCCAAGATATCAGCTGATGGCCGCGAACGGGCGGCGTAATCAGTAACGAGGTCTTCGACGATGATCTCTATGGCATCAGCGCCCACTTCGAGCTCCTGAATGTCGAGATCACCCCCGGTGAATGATGAGAGCAGCACGGAGATGGCGTAGGTAAACTGTCTCTCCTCGGCGGGGATACTGGCCAAGGGGAAGGCAGATTCGCTGAATGGAATGGCGCCACTCGGTAGTATCAACGACAAAAATTTTAGGAAGTGTCTCTCGGCTCTCTTGAGCGTGAGATATGGCGCCGTCGGGCGGTCGTGTTCACCAGAGGGCGAGGGGAGACGCTCATTTGCGAATTCGCCGGGCATGCTGTTATCCTCGGAGACGTTGAAGAACTCATGCCGAGTACATTTTCGGAAGAAGGTACTGCTTGCGTCGAGAATGTCGCGGGCCTTCTGGGGACTTTCTATCCTCAAGTGATCTTGGATGGCTTTGGCGTCGCGGAGGACGTAGATGACGGGGTTCGTCTTCCCCAGCTGCTCCAGGGCCGACTGGATGCTCCTTTCGATCCACGAGCAGACGATGACGGTGTTCTTCCCGTGCCTCTCGAGAACCTCGTACAGGAGGCTCAACTCGCGGCTCTGGCAGGCGGCGCTGCCGTAGGATTTCTTGTAGGCCGGGCTGGAGAAGCCTGTAACCTCGCGAAAGGCCATTTCAAGGTCGATGACCTTGCGGTTCATGGCGGACGAGGCAATGACGGCCAGTGTCGTCTTGCCGGCACCACGTATCCCGGCGAGAATGATAGACGCGTCTGCATCGTAGGAGGCGGCTGATGAGATGGGGCTTTTGTGCCGTAGAACTGGTGATGCCGAGGGATACTCTGGTGTGAGGGTCAGCGAGAAGGCTGGACGGTAGGGGAGGTGGGTGGGCGAGGCGAGTGCTGGTGAGTCTTACCTCCGGGAGCTGGCCCGGCTGAAAAGGCGGGAGTGGTGTGGAACGACGGCAGATAGATGGGGTCCGTTCCCTCGGCGGTAGCAAAGGCGCGGCTTGCTGGGCGTGACTCGGGGCGCGAATCTGGAGGGTGGCCCCAGGACAAGGCCACGGCGGAATAGGAGCGCTTCACGCCGGCAACCGCGGGCGAGGCCATGTTGTAGTTGGCTCTCGACACACGCTGGATGCCCAGGAAGCACGAAGCATCGGCAGCGAGGTACACGATGCACCAGTCAGGCGAGGGGCAGGCAGCCCCCGCGTCGACGACGGTGCGCGCTCGGTGTTCACGGCGACGGAAACGGCTTTAGCCAAACCCGGCGCCAACCCGAACAGGGAAATGAGGCGCAAAATGGAGAGCAAAGAGGAGAGTAAGGACGGGGTACCGTTCCCGCGTCGGCTGGCAAAGGCGCCGATGATCCGTGTGATCTGAACTCCCGTTTCGTCGTCGATGTCGACCTTGTCCAGACGAGGATGTGGGCTGCCAGGGCAGGGCGGAAGAAACCTCGACAGTGCTGGACTGGAGGGGCGGCAGTGGGAGTGGGTGGAGTGGGCGGGGAGAAATTCTGGGGTTTCGCGACAGGGATGCAGATGCAGTGCAGGCACTGGGCAGTGGCTGCAGCAGGGGTCGGGGCGCGCGGGGGTAATTGTTCTCCCTGCAAAACCGCCCCGCACCGTGTAATCGCTTTTCCCCATCGAGGAATCGACCTCGTTCGTCATCAGCATCTGGCCCAGCAAGGCATGCTCCCACAGCGCTGTCGACACAGTACGTGAGCCTTGGGCTTTGGCAAACGAAAGCCGAAACAGACGATCGGCACCCCACATCGGCACCCGCGAGCACGCCCCGACACGTCTCCGGGCGGGCCAACCACGGCGCTGGATCGGTCCCCCGCAGATTGACTCGTGCGGCTCCATACTGGCCGCGACCCCAGATTCCGTGCTTCCTGGCCCTCGACAATCTCCGGGGACGGGCCACACGCCAAGGGGCATTGACTTCTTCCGAACCAGCTGCGCGACGATCCGGTACGGCGGTGCGGGACGGACGGCTGTCGTTCCCGACTGACGGACATGGTGCGCTAGGCGACCTTGCTGCTGCCGGCGCGAGTTTGTTGGCGTCGGACTATCCGTCGCACCCACTCCTTCGCCATGCCACCGAAGCGGAAGGCCGCCGACATCGAAACATCCATCAATCCCAACCGCGGCGATTCGGTTGACCAGCCTGAGGTGCCGCCGCCCCCCGCCTTGCCTGCTCCTGCCAAGCGCCAGAGGGTATCACGAGCCTGCGACCAGTGCCGCGCCGCCCGGGAGAGGTGCGATGGTAAACAACCCCGGTGTTATCCTTGCATATCCCAGAGCAGGCCGTGTACGTATGAGGTGAGCCCGAAGAAGAGGGGCGTCCAGACCGGTTACATACGCACCCTCGAGCTGGCTCTTGGCTGGGTCTTTGAGAAGGTTCCTGGCAGCGAGGATACTCTCAGTACTCTCCTCTCTCGAGCGGATGGCCAAGGCGCCCAGGTGCTGGCTGGAAAGGACGCTGGCGGAGCGGACCGCCTGCAAAAGCGGTGGAGGAAAAGTCGCGTACACAGGGGGATAGACCGCATCCTGTCTGGCGACGCGGGCCCCTCGCCGGAACAAGACCGGCGCTCTCCTTCCGCCGATGCGAGCGACACCGACGGCGACGCTGCTCGCGGATACGCCCATTCGAACCTGATTATCCCAGACACAGAAACTGTTGCGCGAGCATCGCCCACCGCTCGGCGTCTGAGCCCCGCTCGTTGCCCACCCATTACACCGAGCAGCGAACCGCCAGGCGCCGAACGATCACGACAAATGCCGACGACTGGCATGCCCCAGAACGCCCACCTCTCACCAGCCCGCGTTAAGCTCCCTTCCAACCACTGGCGTTTGCTTGATATCTACTTTTCATACACGCATTCGTGGTTGCCCATTCTCGAAAAGCAAGATCTCTTTCAGGCTTCGTATCTCTATCCGGACCACGGGCTCGCCATTGACCCGAACGATGCCTCGTTTGCGGTCCACGCCGAGTTATGGGCGGCGTTGGCATTGGCGTCCTTCCAGGATGCGGCCAGCCCAAAGCCTTCCTCGTCAGATTACGCGGACCCGTCCCCGAGCGAAATCTACGAGATCGCTCGTCGAATCCTGCCGGCGGAGAACGGGCCATTCCGAGCTCACCACGCTCGCGCCTTTCTGCTGCTTGGGCTTGTCAACCTGGGGCAAGACAAGCTTTCTGGCGCCGGCCTGCTGACGGGCTCCGCCATTCGCATTCTCATAGATCCCAACACAAACCGAGCTGGCACGCAAGACAAAACAGGCCAGAGGATGAATTTGGCCTTGATGTCTTGCTTTATAATCGACACGATCTTATCCATCCGATGCAACACACCGCCGCATTTGAGGGTAGACGACCTCGCTGGACTCCCGCTGGTGTCCGAAGGGGGCCATGATCAATGGGAGCCGTGGATCCCCTGTGATGGCTTTGGGGCGGGCAACGCCACACCTCGCTCGTCCCGAAGTTCGGCATTTTGCCTGAGCACCTTCAACCAACTCTTCGCCATATTCAAGGTTGTTGCCAGGGAAACATCCACCAGACAGGGGGCATTGTCGGGGGGTTCGGGCACATTCGTCACCACGCTCCAACAGACAATAGACTCCAACCTGCCGTTTGGCAGCTTTGTCGTCTCGCCGACTTGCGGAACCGTCTCAGTCCCGACTCCCTACGTGGCCCGGGCCGCCTACCTTTGGGCAGGCGCTCTCGCCGAACCCGGGTCCGAGACGTTTCTGCCGTTGCTCCACGACACACTGGATCAATACCAGCGGCTGTTCGGGCGGGCCAGCACGCCTCCTTTCATCTCCGCCTGCATCACGGCGTTTGCAAACGAGGACTACTTTCTCCGCTGCAGCGAGCAAAACCGACAGGTGCTGAGAAGCCTGGTGCCAACCTACTCCTTCAGGCAGGTTGAGGAACCGCGATCCTCCAGTGTTCACGGCCCACGCCCCGTTTCTTTCTTCCAGCCGACACGAGACCCCCTGGAAATGCCCAGCTCAAACCGGTTCCCTGCCCCGAGCGGCTCCATGATGAACTACCCATCCCCCATATCATTGGGCCCAACTTCAACGCCTCACCATCCGCCACACGCAACGGGCCGGGGATACGGCTCTTTCCTGGCCGTATCACCATACGAACCCCCATTTAACACCTCCCCAGTCACGATGCACCAAGGCAGCAACCTCCACCTGCACCACCCGGCAACCGGCATGGCAGGGATGTCCGGCGTAGGGTCCGCCATGGCATCGACACACCGCGACCACCACCACGCCTCTCCGACCCTCAACATCGCGCCGCTGGGCTTCGGCCACAGCCCGGACTATGACGCGCTCCTTGATGACCTTGCGTCGCTCGAGCGCGTGGATGCGGTCGACCTGGACACGCAGTTTATGACCAATCTTGGATTTGCGCCGGGGTGCGATATCAACGAGATCTTGACGCGCAATTTTGGGGGGGTATCATAGCTTGGATTTCTTGTATAGCCTTGTACAGTTATTGGGAGGGTGTTTTTGTGGACTTGAGCAGTTTTGGTAATGCGAGCTTGGTCGACACACATATTACTATGCAGATGCAACACACTCACTTTACGTGCAGCAAGCGGAGTCATACTGGATGCTGGATGCATGTTGGTGTGGAGTTGGGCATCTCGTGTGTGTGCCGGGTTGGGTTCGGTTGGGACGGAGGAGGGGGCACGCTGATACCACCAATTACCGGAACCCATTCCAACCAACAAAGAAGGCAAGATGGCCGAGCGGTCTAAGGCGCCACGTTAAGGTTTACCCTTAATCCAAATCTCCACAAAGATTCCGTGGTCCGAAAGGGCGTGGGTTCGAATCCCACTCTTGTCATAACTTTTTCGCTCCTGGGCGATGACACTTGTTTTTGGCCCTGTTCTTGACCGGTCTTGGGTTCTCTCGTCTTTTTGGTTGAGAACTCGAGTTTCCATGGGACTATTATGAGACTTGGGGCGTCCAGCCTCCTAGTCTCCCTCCAGGGGCTTACCCAGGTAAGAGAAGTCATCCTTCTCCCTCTCTGAGCATTCCCTGGATCTCTCTGACGGCGAAGACTCAGCTTTCATTTCTCACGGCAGGGAGCAAGTCTGAGACATGTCCCTAATCCCCTTTTCTTGTGGTCTGGGAACTGCCTTTAGCTTGTGATCCCTTTCAGTCAGTCCGCATGTCGAGTTCAACAGCTTCCAACAATTCCTTGGCCAATATCTCCTGCTTCAGCCAGGCATGATCCATGGGCCCCTTACAAGTTTGTTGGACGCAAAGACCGTCTCCCGCGGCCGTGACTTCTAAACTCCTGCCCTCAACACAGCCTGCGCAGCCTGCTCTCCCGCGATCCGCCCAAACACAACACACTCGAGCAGCGAGGACCCGCCGAGGCGGTTGTCCCCATGGATCCCGCCCGTGATCTCGCCCGCCGCCCACAGCCCGCCGATCGGCCTCTCTTCCTCTCCCAGCCCCGACGCCAACACCTGCGCCCGCTCATTAAACACCGCGCCGCCCATGGTGAAATGCACGATGGGCGTGAACCGTCCAACACACACCTCGGCCTCCTCATCCACCTCCCCGTCAACCCCAAGCCTCCAATGCCCAAACGCCACCCTCCCAAACTCATCCTTTTTCTCCCCGCGCACCACAGCGGCATACTCCCTCAACGTCTGCCTCGTCGTCTCATCCAGCTCTTTGACCTTCACCTTCTTCAGCAACCCCTTCCACAAATAAAACCCCACATGTCCCGCCGCAGCCTCCACCACACCACTATCCAACACAATCTGCACATCCCACTGCCTCAGCCCTCCCTCCTCCCCTGCAGAGGTTTGAGTTTGGGGAAGATCCATCAAAACCCGACTAACCCCCTCCCTCGTCCCAAGCTCATTCACCACCCTTTTACCTTTGAACAACAACACCCCTCCCTCACCACGCAACATCTCTGCAGCCAGAAACTTGACATGGGACTCCGGATTGGCAGGATCAACAAACCCCGTGGGATGGATCTGCACGCTCTCCATGTCGACGAGCTGCGCGCCGATGGAGGACAGGATGGAGTGGGCTCCCGGGCGCGGGTCGTTTGTTGATGGCAGCCCGGCGAGGTCTGGGCGGTGGGTGGCGAGCAGGCCGGCGGTGTCGCCTGCGAAGCCGCCTGTTGTGAAGACTACTGCCGGGGTGTGGAGGGTTTGTGGTGCAGGGTTGGGGGGGTGCTGGTATTGGACGCCGATGATGTGGTTGTTGTGCGGGGTGGTGAGGAGGCGGGTGACTTCTGCTTCGGTCACGAGGGCGAAGCGGTCCGGGTGGTCTTGGGCGAGTTTGGCGAGGAGGGTGGTGATGATTGCGGCACCCGGCGGGGTCTTGCCGGCGCCGCGGTGGGTGCGGGGCATGGTGTGGCCGCCGAGCTGGGCGACGACGCTGAGGTCGACGCCGAGGTCGACGAGGAAGTCGATGGCCGAGGCGGAGCGGTTGGTTAGTGTGGAGATGAGGCCTTCGCGGTGTGTCTTGATGGGCTCGGCGACGGAGGCTTGGAGGCGGGACCCGGCGGAGCGGACCGTGTCGTCCCAGAAGCTGTTATCAATGCCATATTTGGCTACGTTTTGGAAGCGGGTCGGGGCGCCGTTGATACCGGAAGAGGCTTTGATGCTGTTGCCGCCCGGTTTGGCGGCGCGCTCAAGGAGGCGGACCGAGGGGGCGCCCGCCTGGAGCGCCGAGTAGGCGGCGGAGAGGCCGGCCAGTCCGGCGCCGACCACGACGACCGGGGGCGAATTAGGGTTGGCCATGTGGATGGATGACGTCCTCACACGGGAGATGGCCGCGGCAAGGCGGTGGTACAGCACAGCCGTGATGGGGATCAGGATGATGCTCAGAAACACGATGGAGAGAATACGACGGCGCGTCATACGGAGACACGCCACGACTCAAGTTGGTTGCCCGTGGCGGTGATCACGACAGCGGCTTTGGAAAAACAGGTAAACGTTCGTCGCAAGCACGAAGAAAGGATATCAATTGGATGGCGGTGGCGAGGATGCGCCGGCACCTGGTATTTACGATGGCAGCTCGTTGGTTGCTGCTCCCTCTCACCTGAGTATTTCGGTATGAATCAGGCGATGATGTGCTGATGTCGAACGGTGTCTGAGCGCCGGTGTCCGATGCGAAAATGAGCGGAACCCTCTTGCTCCGGTTCCCGAGACGGTCTCACAGCCTGGGCTGCGGTGGACCTGCGATAAAGTCACGAGATGACTGCAGAAGCTCGATCGCAAGCCTGTCTGCCTGTCGAGCCTGTCAACGCATCGAATTGGCCTAGGTGGATGCATGATGCAAGTTGCGTGCCACCGACAAGTGAACCGGCAGTTCGTCCGATGCCCCGTTGAAGGACGGCAATAATTCCACTGCAGCTGCCGCGCCAAGGCTTCCGCGGGTGGGTTCCAGGCTGTCAACCCCACCAGGCACAGGTGACCTCGGTGACTTCCAGAAATATTGGGCAACGACGACGAGGGGCAAAACGGACAGCCGCGGTCCAGAACTCCAGATGTCACAATTGGATTGTTGCGATCCACACTAAGTTGGGGAAACCGCCAGTTCGTCTCTCTTTTTGATGGGTAAAATTACAAGGGATATCGCTCGCACCGGCTCCATCACGCCCCCCACTCTGCGGTTTCCCAAGACCTAATTCCGCACCCACAATTGCGCCGGCGGCTTTGGAACTAACGCTCCGCCGTGCGCAAAAGACAAGCAAGGCCCTCCGAAAAAGCACATACAAGTCGAAATGTAAAATAATTAAAGAGCAATTGCACCGTCTAAGCAGTCGTGTTGCTGGCCGTCTTGGAGGCGAGGCGGTCCTCACGGCCCTTCTCCGACCACGGGAAGTGGAAGACGGGGATGAGGAAGAACGAGTTGCTGGAAAGGGGAAAAGGTTGCGTCAGCCAGGCGGTTCTCATAACGTGATGCGGCTCAAAAAACAGGGCAAGGGGCGCAGGGCTGGGCATTTTTGCCTTGGGTGACGGATGTGGCGCGAGATGGCTCGGCTTGGCCCATGCAACCATCGATCGTGTCTCCCGGCGCTAGCCTGGGGTGGTGTGAGAGCACCCCAGCCCGCGCAGGACGATGACGGAGAGGAAAGGGAAACCAGGAGTAAGCAACAAGAAAAATGGGAACACACCTGCTGTCGGCGATACCGGCAAAGGCATTGTACCACGCCAGGAAGGCCGCGAGCATGCCGAAGCCGCCGCCGGCCTGGGTCAGCTGCTTGGAGATGGCCGGGGTGCCGTTGTCGTTGGCGTAGTGGCCGCAGGCGAGCATGAGGAAGGCCAGGTCGAGGGTGAAGAAGAGCAGGAAGAACATGACGGTCGAGCGCAGCGTGCACAGCAGCAGGATGGTCGTGAAGATGAACCAGCCCGTCAGGAAGAAGCCGATGGCCGAGTCGGTCATGTGCGGGTCGATGGCCTTGTTCGCGTCCGTCTGGTACGGGCCGCCGGCGCCCGTGATGTTCCACTGGGGAGAGAGCAGGATGCCGTAGGCGATCCAGAAACCACCGTACGACGAGAGCGCCGTGGCACCAAAGGTGTTACCGACAGCCATTTCCCTGCATCGTCCGTGTTAGACAAGCAGCCCAGCCGTGCAGCTCGGTGTCGTCACCGGGATCAAACATACCACATGCCAGCCAGGAGCTGGACGAGACCACCGTAGCCGAACGCGAGCGGGACGGCAACGTTGGGCGCCGCGACGTTGCGGGCGTTCATGTTGATGCACGAGAGGACGAAGGTGGTGAGGGCGAAGGCGCAGAGGCCGAGCGGCGCCGGGTTGGCGAACTTGCGGTGCTCGACCGTCACGGGCTGCCAGAGACCGGGCTGGAACTCACCGCCGAAGGCCGGCAGCCGCAGCCCGTTGTCGCCGTGGACGTTGGCCATCGGGTGCCGGGGGTCGTAGCCCCGGAAGTGGCTCGTGTTGTTGCCATTGGGCGCAACGCCCGTCGTCTCGGCGACGGACTTCTCGACCACGGGTGCGTCGGCCATTGTGTCTTCTGGTGTTACTGGTGTTGCTGGTGGTGGTGATGTCGAGCCCCCCACGATTGTGACCCGTACGTTGGATGAGAAGAGAGAGGATGGACGAGGTGAAGAGCCAGAGAGTAAACCCCGGGGTGAGACAGCAGCGGGAGGGGGTGACGCGCTTCATATAGGGCAGGGTTACCGCCAGAGAAACACAACGGCCCGTTGGTGCTGGGGTGACCGCGCGGAGCTCCCCCGATCGCTTACACGACGGTCAAATCAGAGTGCACGCCAGCGAGAGGGAGGCGGGCGGGTCGGCCGCCCGGGGTCTCCTCCTTGCCCATCCCCCCAGCCCGCATCGTCTGACAAGGAGTGAACGGCGAGATCTCCAGTCTGGAGCGTTCTGTGATAGGGCCACCGCGCATATTCCCGGACATATGGATCTCGTACGTCCACTACCCCAGGGCGGAGTACGGCTCAACGGGATATTGCGGCGGGGTTGACATGCAGCACCGTTCCTCGGCGAGGCCAACAGCACCAACCGCGATGACCGCTTGGTGGTTTACGGGTCCCCGGATCGCGCACCGGATGCCTGCCGTGCTGTGTTGCCATTGGAGCTTGACGGGCAAGTTCCTGGCACACGCCGTACTGAGCCACTGTCTGAACCACGAGACGCCGGGCAAGACGAAAGTCCTGGGTGTTGGTGTTGGGATGGGAAGCGGGAGCGTCCATGGGTCGGCCATGGAGGTCCCCTGCCCAATGGCTGCCATGTGGGTGTACCGACAAAGGGGGGACCGTCTTCCACGCTAGTGCCAGAGAATCTCCGTCTCCGATCCTCAGATGTGGATAAAACGCTTTCCTCCGAACATGGACACAACCGTATGCATAATAAGCTGGGGTCTCCCGGCCCGGGCAGCAAGGACGCCACAGTCTGCAGACCCAGCTGCTACGGCATTGCGTCGCGGTTCACGCCACGCCCAAGGCGGTTTTCGGTCAGGGAGACTTGAAGACAGGTGGGAAATGTGACGAACTGTTGCTCCAGGCCAAATCTCGGGCCAGGGAAAATCCCAATACCTGAGGGCCGCGACCCAATGAACACGGGGCAAATAATGTTCGGGAACGGCCCCCGCACCCCAGAAAAACCACAAGGGCCAATAAGATTATAAGAGTGGGTGCCCCTCTGGGGACTGTGGAATCTCGGATGACGCGAAGGCGTTGGGGTGGTGATCGTCGAGGAGAGCGTGGTCCAATGTCTGGGGTAAAACAGAATGGCGCCTCAACACCGGCTCAATGGAAGCACGGGAATCACTATGTAGGGGAATCGAAGGGATGGGGGCCATGGAGTCCGGCGAGGCGCCACCAGGATAAGTGTGGCACTCTGTGTTTGCGAGACGCCGCCACTACTCGGAACGTTGTGCAAGGGTCTTTTTGCTACCACAAGAACGGTGAAAACGAGCAGCAGATAGATGATGAAGTCGAGGCGACACCAGGACGGTCCCAAAGCAGCCCAAGGGAACGCTCGCGAACCCTCGACAAACGTACCTGAACGTGTTCATCCGAGCTGGCGAGTAATGTGTCTACTGTGTATGTGGGTGAGTGCGTGTGTGTCGGTACGGTCCTGCGCTGTCCAATGCCAGGCCATCCCGTGTCCGCAACCTTGGATGAATTGGCCCATGTTCCACCGGGCGGTGCGTTCTGCAGGGTGTGTGCAGAGGGCAGCCGGACGCATTGATTGCAAACGCAACCGACCCCTAATTCGCGAATATGAAGCCCCTTGCAGGCTGAGATTCTAGACCGCCGCGTGTTGTGGCGCCGGCCAGCCTTGCGCGAGGCCGTCTCCTGTTCCTGTTGTGGGCCACAGTTTCGTGATGTTGAAGCTGGAATTGTCTTGTGGGAGATGTCAAGCACGATTGACGTCCTGGAAACCAAGACTTCCAAGCCTTCCAAGGCGCTAGGGGCCTTAGCGCCAAGACGGAACTATCGGCATTGTTGCCCCAGTCGCGCATTGGGCGGCGCCACGCCGCAATTCCGCTGCAGGATTGGCGCCCCGCAGAAACAAGCTCCTGACCGGCGTGGCCGCCAAGCAGCACCAGGCAGCACCAAACGGCGCCGAGCAAGCACCAAGAACACCCAAGACACACCACCGCGCAGCCGCCGAGGCTGGCTGTCGGCTCCCGCCTCGAGTGCCGGCTGGGCTTGCGTGCTAGGAAGTGCTGGGCAACTGAGACATCCACCAAGATGCCGAGACTCCACTGATCGCGGACAAAGGGAGCGGCCATCGCTGCGATCGACGGCTCCTTAGTGCAGCACGAGGCGGCGCACCCTAGGGTCGCCGATGGCGGTTTCGACTCGGCCGCGGGCACCGGGCAGCTGACGCTGTCCGCGACAGGCTGCGATGCATGTCGACCGACGATGGTCCGTGTTCGATGGATGGGATCGGTGCCTCAAGATTGAGCTCGCCGGCTTCCTCGGCCCTGTGACATGGGGGTGCTGCGGGACCGACCCGCATCGCAACCACAGTCGGAGGGGTCTGACTCTCTGGGCCCCGGTTTTGTCTGACCATGGCGGTCATGGACGGTGGGTGATTCCCCGACACCTTCCTGAAGAGGCACTGGACTCCCCATCCCCATCCTCACGGGTTTCTTGCTCAGCATCGACGCAGGATGGGCTTGAAGTTACTCAGCCGATCCCTGAAGCCTGTCCGTTTTAGGTGAGCCCCAATCCCTGAATTTTTCCCGTCACCCGTTTCCAAGGATATCTCCGCGGTCTCTGACAAGCACCCTCCCTGCCCATCAGTTTAGAGTGCTTCTACGGTGGTATGCAATACGTAAACCGCATTATTGGGGGTGCATTGATATTTGCCAAGGTGTTACTGACCACGGCAGTCGGCAACAGCCGCTCTGGGGTCTTTCACCAAGAAATTCCTGGGTTTGTCAGGGCTCTCAATGCCATTGTGTTCCGCATGAGTCGCCGGCACACAACGACATCACGACACCCTCTGATCTTCCTGCCAGCGAGCGCGAGACCGAGAAAACACGAAGCGGGTGGAAGCAGGTGCGCAAGTGCACGAGTGCGGGCCAATTCTTTGTCGCTTCACTGCTGCTCCCAGGGTTTTTTGCATTTGACTTGCGTAATTCGCCGTTGACCGCGACGCACAATTCCATCTGCGACGGCTCAGGATTTTTCCAATTCGCTTGGCTAAAGTCCGACCGAGGACAAGGGAGTGAATATTCCCGTCGCGATGGATGATGGAAGGCCTTCCCGTCGCGCGCTTTGCCCTCTCCGGCCGTCGCATCGCGCGCGATCACACCCAACCACGGGCCGGGCATGGCCCGGTTGGACGCCAACGGGCGTCTTGGTTTTATCCAAACCGGATTGTGGGTGTTTCTGGGATCCAGCGTGACATTAGGAACTCTCGGAGAAGAAGCTTTGCTGCGCCGCGCAGACGGCCGGCCCTGCACCTCGACCAAAGGAGATGGGTTTCGAGCGAAACACGCGGGCGCGGTGTTGCTGAGAACGCTTTTGTCGGAATATCGGCCTCGCCAGCTCCACGGTGGCCGGCACAGACATTCTTCTCCTCGTCTTCTCCGTCCTGCAAACGGCAGTTATTCTTATGCCCTCCCCAATATGCCACACAGTCCCTGATGGCCGTCCCACAAAACATCGGCTGCGTTTCGTCGCTCGGCCCTTTCTAGCACATCACCCGGGGCGTTGCGTTTCACCCGCTCGGCGGAGAGGGAGTGGGTTTACAGGTACAGACAGACAGACACCTCTCAGCTCTGGACAGGATACGCTGCATCGTGAGCCTCGTTTCGACCAGCTCCAGGCTTGTCACCAGCAGCCTCTGTGCCAAGCAAGATGTTACCAGGCCTCGAGGGCGTACTGCAGTCATGCCCGCAAAGCATTGGAAGAGGCGTTTCGCCAAGGGCGGTATCTGCAGCGCAACTACCGCCATGGCAAAGCTTAGCAATGGGAGAGGCGTTTTGCCAAGGGCGGGCAGGGGAAATTCCCCGTCACGGATTCTCACTCATTCCCATTGCTGACTGCATCGGCAAAATATGCCTGCGTACACGTGTATCGGTACTGCTGTTGGCAATATTTCCGTGCTCGCAACTGTTGGCGAGCTTGCTTGACGGCACTGGGGCTCTCTCGCACGTTTTTTCTCTGCACACTCCCCCTCCCCATTCATGTTCCAATTTGTTGCACAGAAATACCCTGCCGCGTCTAGCTCATTTCTGGCCGTCAACGTATCTCCGTGACGCAGCTCAGGGGTAGCTCTGGCAGGGTTGTGGGTGTCGTGCTTCCTGGGACATTACGACCAGGAAGGGAGGACCGCCACATTGATTCTTGGGACTGTTCTGGTCTCCAAACTCCTTCAACAGCTCTCGCCACGCTCCGTGGAGTATCACCAGAGAAGGATTCCAGGGCTTCTTCTCCTTGAGAGGCATTGTTTTGTCTCTTGACAAGACGGCTTCAAGCTAGGCAGAGATGTTGTAAGATGTAAGTGACCCGAGGGAACCTGCCTGCCACGAGCAGCAACGCCGTTCAAGTTGGGGAAGACCAGGTCAAATCGGCAGACAGGCCGTCCAAATCGTGAGTTTCGCTGGGCATTCGCCCTTGTGGTTGCTGGGCAGCAGGATGCCAAGATTACCTATTATGACTGAGCCCCTGAACCCAATGTCTTGGCTCGAGATCAGCCGTTTAACATGGCGAGCGAGGGATCAAGCTCACGCGCTCTCGTCGATAGCCGGGATCGTGCTCCAGACGATGAAGATCAGTAAAGAGGTATCCTTCCCAGGTATTGTCATGCTTATTCTGAGTCCCGGAGCTCGCTGCCCATCGTCCCTCTTGAAGGCTGTCGACCCAGTGAGCAACACCTCGCTATACCAAGGGGGCTCGAGTAGGTACTACAGTAAAGGACACATGTTTCCCCTTCCCCGACGTGACTCCTTGCACTCTGTACTCTCAAAAACACAGCAAGGATGCCAGCGGGGCAGTTCCTGTGACGTCAAGAGCAAGGGGGCAGAAGCCAGTCTGGCAGTTGAGCGTCGGGGTCCTGGATGCTAACCAAATGGGCCCCCATTCCACAGACTGCTAGTACAGATCCGGCACTCATCTGTTTCAAAGCCTGCCATATCAACCCGTCAACCGCCGTCACAACACGCCAAACGGCGGCGATCCACCGAGCAGGCGGGCCGTCCCGGCGTTGCACTCCTCACTCTCGGTGGGTAGCGTGACAGCGCCCGGCCGGCACACACATGCGAACCCAGTTACCACTGCCCTGGCATCGCGAAGGCATGCGCCTGGTCCCAAACCCCTCTCCCGCGGAGATCGAGTGGAGAACCAGCTTGGGGCTGGCCATTACGTACGCGCTTCAGCCCTACGGGGGACCTTCAAAGAATTCCCGCACTCCGTGGCAACCACCCGGGTTCTACACAGTAAGGGCATGTCGGTAGATGTCCATTCTAGGAGCAATGACACCTCCAACGTCTCCCTCTCAGATCCTCCGCACACGGCACGAACCACTTTCGGCGTCCACGTCCTCCGCGTATTCTTGTACACAGACTTCAACACCGGAATCCAGCTCTTGCCAACACAGCCCCTCCCCGCCCGTCACGGACAGAAAGAAGACGACCGGAGTAAGGCCGGAGAGTTCTAACCTCGTCCCTAGCAGAACACAGAGACACCTGGACATTGGTCCGACAGGACGGCCATGAGCCAGACTGCTTCCGCTCGCCTCTGGCGGAATCCGGCGCGGCCCAACAGGCGGAGATGCAACCTGACAAATAAATACCAACCCGTCCTCTTGTCGGAACAGCCGCGAATGGGCCGCGCTGGCAAGTGTATGAACAGGTCATCCAAGCATGTCCAGACCTTGGAGGCCGACCAGGCTAGCTCGCTGCCTGCCAAACCCTCAGACAGCCCACATGAACCGACACCGGTGATTGACTTCGCCTCAAAAGCAGAATCACCAGCCTTGAGCTCTGGCAGCAGATATCTTCCGTGGAGGTAAAGGCAGAGTCCGGACACGCAAATGTTCATATTCTGGCCCTTCGGCAGCGGAAAGACAGAAACGTCTCTGCCCTCGGGATTTGCGGGCCGAGAGTAATGAAACCCGAGAGTTGGGAGTCGACTCTGAGATGCAAGAGGGATGCCTGGTTTTTTGAGTTCGGCCACGGACGCTCCGAGCTCGAATAGAGGGGTTAACTCAGCTTGGAAGAGGCAGAGCTGCTTGGTTTGCGAGCGATGTGAAAAAAAGGTAGGAGAGGCAGGGCGACGTCGGGAAAGCAACGTTTGAAGAAAAGTGTGAGAGATGATCTAGGGGGGGGCTGACTTGGACTAGCAGATGAACCTGCCCCAGCCAGCATGAAAAGGGGTCAAACGGAAAAGGCGGTTTCCAGAGTGTGAAGTATCTGTAATGCTTGCCGCACTTGATGATGCCGAACGTCAGACGAAGGAATGGGCAGATGAGATCTCTCCAAGCTTGGGATGAGACCCGAGGAGATGAACGCAGCAAGCATGAACATCCAGTTCTTCACAGGAAAAAACATGCACTCAACGGACAACTGGGCACCCGACAAATGTCGTTGATAAATCGTGAATTGATTCAGGCCGATCGTGCTAATTTTTCGACAGCCTCAATCTATGCCCTTGCCGGAGCCCATGCAATGTCAAAGTCCACAGACGCCCCAAAGCACCCTTTCCCACTGACCGAGCATCACCCTCGTCCAGCACCCTAGTGAGCGTAACGCTTGCCGTCCCGGAGAGTGTCGGCAAACTCCTCGAGAGGGCTCCTGATGAGCTTGGTCTCCTTCCACAGGTTGGGCGTGAGGAAGCCGTATGTGTTGGAGACGGCCGTGAAGGTGGCCTTGAGGGTGTTCTCGAGGGTCTTGGTGGAGCCGGACGACGAGGAGTAGGCGTCCTCGATACCAGCGAGCTGGAGGAGACGCTTGACGGCGGGAGAGGCGACGATAGAGGTACCGCGGGGAGCAGGGATAAGCTGGGAGAGGGGCCAGAGTCAGCACAGGCGCACCGGTTTGTCTTGCTAGTCTGGGGACACTTACGCGGACGGTGACGGAACCGCACTTGCCGCTCTCCTTGGTGGGCAGAGAGTGAGGCTGACCGAGGTTGGCGCCCCAGTAACCGCGGCGCACAGGGATGACGCTGAGCTTGGCGATGATGATGGCGGCGCGGATGGCGGTCGCGACTTCCTTGGAGGTCTTGATGCCGAGACCGACGTGGCCCTCGGAGTCACCAATGATGACGATGGCCTTGAAACGGGTGCGCTGGCCGGCACGGGTCTGCTTCTGGACGGGCTTGATCTGTTTGGGGGGGAATTGGACGTTAGAGATCGGCTTCCAGAGAGAAATCCAAAGAATCCCGGCGCGCGCACCTTCATAACCTCATCCTTGAGCTTGGGCAGGAAGAAGTCGACGATCTGGTACTCCTTGATGGGGAGCGAGTGGAGGTAGATCTCCTCCATGCTCTTGATCTTGCCGGCCTTGACGAGACGGCCGAGCTTGGTGACGGGCTGCCACTCCTTCTCGTCGTTCTTGCCGCCGCCACGGCGCCCACCACGGCGACCACCACGGCCACGGCCACGGTCACCACCACGATCGCCACGAGCAGCAAAGCCACCGCCGCGCGGCGCACTAGTTCCCCGATCAGCCATTTTTGCGATTGTCGGTGGTTGTTGAACGGGAAATGTTGTCGTCGTGGGACTCGGTCGAGCTTGGGTCGGTTCGGCGTTCGTCGTGGACGTTTTGCTGGTGGGGGGGCTTTTTGCTGGGAAATTCTCGTGCGCCAAGCACCAACCCTAAAAGTTTTGTGGGGCCTCAGATTCCAGGCCGCAAGCCGCTGCCCAGTGCCATCTGCTGGGTTTCGGGGAAGTGGGGCCGGCGTGGGATCCACAACGCCGTTCCGTGCCTGGCGGGCCTGGCTTGCCGACACACCGAGGTCACGGCGAGGTGAGGGGCAGCATTTCCCAGAGACCGCCTGTCGCCGGTTATGGATTGTTTACAACGCCGGTAGCCTCGGAGATGCCACTGGGTAGGTTTGACTGACCCGGAACTGACACCTCGCCAGCCGCACACCACGGCACTCTCCAACAGAATCATCCTTCAGCAACGGTGATGATCTGGTCCAGAGGACATCGCCCACAGCCACACACCATCAACGACAACACCACGGCACAAGTATCACAGCCCCAAGCATCACATCACGCCTCCTAGATTCCAAGCCAAAAGAAAAAATGCGCCCAACAGACATCATATCATCCTCGCAACCGGAACGCCTACTCGCCCGAAAATACAGGCCGGAAAACAGCCGCCCAACACGATGCTGACCTCCCAGGACCTCCCATCTCCAGCAATATGACCACCAGCCGAGTCCAAACGCCGTGGGCAAATTAACTCCCCATATCCATGTCCCCAAACAAATCTTCCATACACCCCGCCCTTCCACCATACGGTGTGCTGTCTCCCTGTCTAAGCCGTCGGGTTCGCGTTCATCTGTTCCGCATCCGTCAGTCGTCGTCCACACCCTCTCACCCCAAACCAAACTCTGAGTTCCTTCCTACCTTCCGCTTGCCGCCGGGCGTCAGCGTGATGTTGACGAAGCGCCGGGTGTACAGGTCGCGCTTGTGGGCGCGGCCCTTGGGGGTCTTGGGCTTCTCCTGGGCTTCGACCTGTGCGCGGGGGAGGCTGATCAGTACTTCGGAGTCGCGGAGGGGGTTCTCGTGTTCGGAGTTGGGAATCGGGAACCGGCGATCCGGAGCTGCCGTACCTTGGGGGTTTGCGACTTGACCTTGCCTGTGCGCGGGTCCGTTAGCGCTTCCGCCTTGTGCAAGGAGCGGCATGGAGATTGAGGGATGCCGCGGATGGCCCTGGGGAAGTCGGTCGCTTACCAGCGCGGGCGAGAGAACCGTGGACTTTGCCCATCTTGGAGTTGAGATTGGGTTTTGATGAGTGATCGGAGTTGTGTTTGTTGCGGTGTTGCGTTGGGTGCGGTGCGACAGTTCGATCCCAGCGCGTGAGTTGCTGGCGTGGAACTGCAGTGAGGTGGGCCTTGTTGGCTTTATACCCACAGCAGGGGTCAGCGGCAGCCTTCGGACGATCTTTGATGACTCGTCGCCGATTTGCCACGGGGAAAGATCAGGGTTAGGGATAGATTCGGCATCGGCGGAGGGGATGCTGCTGATTTACATCGCATCAGAATCCTTGAGACGTCGAGGAGAACGAAATCGGAGAAAATTAAACGAATAAAAGGTATTAATAATCTTCCATAAAGTACAAAATCATCGCCATTATAGCAGGGTATCTCATCGCCATTCTTGATGGCTGGCCTTTCAGTCTTTCAGTCTTTCAGTCCCCTCATCGCTCTCATTGCCGCACCTTGACTCCTGCGCTGTGGCGAGTGTTGCGCCCATAAAAAAATACATTTCCTAAAACGCGCCGTCACATCCCAAGATCGCCTGAATCCGCGCTTATACGGTCACGACAGGCTTGGTCGTGGTGTGGTGTCCGCGGCCGCGAAGGAACGACACGGTATCGACGAAGACGAGGAAAGCGAAGATGGCCCAGAGGAAGAAGCCAAAGGCGATGGCGGCCTCGGTAGAGCCGCAGAAGGCGTTGCCGTAGCACTTCGGGGAGCCCCAGTACACGGCGAGGGCGATGGAGCCGGCGAACCAGAAGATCATGGTGATCCACTCAAGAGCCAACGCGAAGACCCCATGGAAAAAGCGGGCGTAGTAGAGGGGCGTCGCGAAGAGGTAGACGAGCACCAGCAGTGACCAGATCGAGTTGAAGAGCATGAAGGCATAGATTGCCGGTGTGTCCCAGAAGACGCTCACGACTAAAGTACGGTTAGAGATTGTGATGCGGGGTTGTTGTCAAGAAGGAGGAAGAGAGCTTACGGTAAGCCGTCAGGCCCAGCTCAATGACGGTGAAGACGGCCGCAACGGCGTGGGCAATTCCAACAAAGCGCTCCATATTGATGGTGGGCAGATGTTCGTTCTCGGAAAACGTGGTGTTGTGGCGGCGAGGAATAGAAGTTGTGGGCTTCCGAAGCTAGAACTCGAAATGGTGAACTGGGGAGGGAGGGTTTGAGCCGGATCACTCAGGAGCGAAGGTTTGCACGCTTATAAGCTGTGTCTCACCCTCGTTCAAGCTGTCGTCAGTCCTGCACTCCTGCAGCGCGCTGTCCATGACTCTGGAGGGTCGCATGACGTGTTGCCAGCGGCAGGGTCACAAGCTTGCTCGCGCCGAGCCACGACTAAAAAGTGGGACGAGACACAAAATCTTTGCGAAAACGGCGTGCTTGGCTTACACAACGCCATGAGTCGGAACCGCTGACCAGCTCTAGCTCGTCCTCTTTTGGAATGGAGATGGAAGATCGAGGATTCGAAGGGTGGTTCTGACGTCATTGGCTGTTGATGCATCCCATGCATTAAACCCCCGGGTGGGGCCGTGCGGGAAGCGATCCACACCCTTTGACGCATCAAGACCCTGCCAAGCTTTTCCCAACTGCCTGGCAGAAGCCTTCTCTCCTGTGAGATCATGAGACGGTGTTGGAATTTCAGACGACTAATCGCTGCCGCCCCCGACAGAACAACAAGTTTCAGCAGTTCTCTCAGTGTTCTGGTACGAGGGAGGTATGCACTGACGTACACCCTCAGGTCCATCGGATCAATCTCCTCAAAATCACGTTATCGCGGACACGCTCGTCTCAACCCATCGCGGCTGGCGTTTAAACGTTTAAACTTGACCTTAGAGTGAGTGACCAGTCGGCGAACACGCGGGAAGAGGTCTCGGCCGCGGCAGCAAGCCGGAAGCAACCTTACTTCAGTAGGCGCTTCATCTCTGCCGAAGTCGAACGCGCCGTTGAGTGCACCGTTTAATTAGCCTGTTCGCTCTAAAAGGCGGGACGTGGCATGCAGCCCCTGGCCCGTCAGTTGTGCAACCTCTCGCAGAATATCGCAAGATGAAAGCAATCAACATGTGCGGCGGTCCTTCGCTCCAAAGAAGTATGTTCCCGCTCGGCCCCGGGTGGGGTGTCTCGGGGACGTGGGAAGCTGTGAGGAGGTCATGATATATTCCGAGCGGTGTCCTTTGCATCTCGGACTCACTGGCGACGAGGTTTTTCTCGATTTTGTGGGTTTCTTGTCAGCAGTCCGAGGCCAAACGAAGGATGAAGACGACCTTTTACAAAATAGGCAGGAGGAGGAACAGCGATGGGCCGCCTCGTCAGCCATGCCCCGCCAGGCTGCCACCGGAACGCCAAGCATCGGCTTTCCCAACACCGGAGACCGACTCGGACTCGCGCTCTCTCTCAACATCATCGACAACAACAACAAAAATAACAGCCACGATGGGGAGAGCGCCAGAATATGCGCGGCAACCGCTGCCACCGCTGTGCGGGATGCGGCGGGGCTGGATTGTCACCGGAGTGGTCATCATGGGCCTGGTTTTCCTGGCCGCGTCTCCGTCGCTCAAGCCGCGGCCTGTCTCGCTCCCAGGCCAGGCGCCGAATTTCACCCAGCACGTCGCCTCAAACACCGAGAAACTTGACGAAGATCCGCCGTACGGCAAATTCCCGCTCCCTGGTGACCCCTTTCACTTTGTGCCTTGCACCTCGACGTCGGTCTTGCCGCCGCTGGATGACAAGCACCCGGAGCAGACATGGGCGTCTGCCTCCGACCCTAACCCGAGCCACTGGAGTTGGGGGCCCGCAAATGGAACTACCGGAGACGATCCCTATGCCGGGCGCGGTATCTTTCTCTGCGGCTATCTGGAAGTTCCGCTGGACTACACGAACAAGGCCGACAGCCGCATCGCCCGGCTCGCCGTGACCAAGTTCCAGGTTTCGGGCCTGAAGCGCGTGGGCGACACCGCCAACCCGACAGCCGGCCGGAAGAGCGAGAGGACCATCGTCATCGAACCTGGCGGACCTGGCGGTAGCGGCACCTCCTACGCGTGGCGGTCCTCGCTGAACATCACAGCCCGCTTCAGCGACAGCACCTTCGACGTCCTGGGCTGGGATCCCCGCGGCGTCAATGCCTCGCTTCCTGCCATTTCCTGCTTCCCCCACGATGCGGCCCGGGACCACTGGAGCCTTCTCACGACGCTCCACTACGCCGTGTCGGCGTCTCCCAGGGAGCAGCTCGAGCTGGCCGACGCCATGAACGCCGCCGTCATGCGTGCGTGCTGGGAGAAGCACGGCGACCTCGGGCGTTTCCTCGGCACGGGACTTGTCGCCCAAGACCTGGAGCAGATCCGGATCGCGCTTGGCGAGGACGAGTTGACTGGATACCTCGTCAGCTACGGCACCGGCATCGGGCAGACCTATGTCTCCCTATTCCCAGATAGCGCGGGCCGCGTCATTCTCGACGGCACCGAGTATGTTCGCGATCATCGCCTGCGGGGCGGGTTTGGGTGGACGGCGCTCGACAACGGCACAAACGCCTGGCATGACGGTTTCCTGGGCGAGTGCGTCAATGCCGGGCCTGAGAACTGCGCACTCGCGAAACCCAAGGACGGCAAGCCCGTCACGCTCCCGGACCTGGCGGCCCGCATGGATGCTTTGCTGGCGTCTCTCGCTGCCCGTCCGGTCCCCGCTTTCATTCCGGACAGCGGCCCGACATTGGTGACGTACTCGGCCCTGGTGGACAACCTGTACGGGGCCATGTACAACGCCAGGAGCTGGCCCGCGCTCGCTCAGACTCTCGCGGAGCTCGAGAATGGGAACTCGACACTCGCGGCATCCTTCATCGAGTCCTCCTACTGGTTCTATGATCCGGAGGCGCCCTGTTCACCAACCCCCGTCCCGGGCTCGGATTCAGAACTGGGCAACCTGGTCATCTGCGCGGACTCCTTCGACGCCCCGGGACCCGACGACCTAGACTGGTGGCTGTCTCTGTGGGGCAACATGACGACCAAGTCCTGGATCGCGGGCAACTCCCGGTTCTACAGCGTGCTGCCGTGCCGCCACTTCCTGACCTACTGGCCGCAGCCCGTGGGCGAGTACCGCGGCGACCTGAACCACACGCTCAAGCACCCGGTGCTGCTCATCGCCGAGACCTACGACCCCGCGACCCCGCTGCGCAACGGGCGGCGGCTGCTGCAGGAGATGGGACGCAACGCGCGGCTGATCGCCCACCACGGGTATGGGCACTCGTCGCGGGACACGTCCAGCTGTACCGAGGCGATTGCCAAGGCGTACATCCTCCACGGTACGCTGCCGGACGAGGCCGAGACGGCTTGCTATGCCGACGAGAAGCCGTACCTTTATGGTGTCAAGCCGAAGGTGGCGGCGGTTGGGGCGCCGTCTAAGGTCGAGGATCCGATCGCGGACTGGAAGGAACATTTGGCGGAGATGTCGATGTTGGGTCCGAAACTGCTGTGATATGGAACTTGCTTTGTACTCTAGTAATTCTAAGAAGCAGGCGTCTGCCGAGAGATGCGTTTTGGTAGTATGTAGGTAGGCGAGCCCTTGACGAAGGGTCATCGCGAACTCTTCACGACGGTATCGATCCTGTTCAGCTGACCCTGTATATCCTTAACGATCTGCCTCCTCCTCGCCCGTCCGCCTTCTTCCGTTGATACGTCGATACTGTCGATCGGTAACAGGATCTGTTGCAAAATGTTTTCGGAAAGCCGGCGGTGTTCGTCGCCACGTTGCTTCTTGTCTCGGGGAGGTCTGTCGATGAACTCGTTACATCGGGCTACCCACGTGCTGTTGAACTCGTCGGCGAGAGCGTTGAGTTTTTCGATCGGTCCGCCAGGTCTTCCAACAGGTGCGTCGTTGAGAGGCGCGGCGGCGGCTGCGTCGCCACTCGTGGCCAAAGTCGCGGATTCGAGGGTCGGTATTCGTGTTCCCGATGGTCGTCTCCTCTTCTTCCTACGATCCGTTGGTGAATCGTCCGGGCTGTCCTCCGCGCCGCCGTCCTCCGAGTTGCTGTCCCACCGCCCACTCTCACCCTCCCTACCATGCCTCCCAAGAAAGACGGGCGAGTTCTTTCGCGAGTTTTCGGTCAATTCTCCCCACGGCTCGTCCGTCTCTGGCCCCTCCAGATTGGCAACAGCCAGTGCCTCGTGGATCTCAGCGTTGCTGCCCGTATCACTCGGTCGAGCTGGCTCCTCGATAACCATCAAGAGCTCACTGCCGTGTTTAGCGCCGTACTCGCAAAGGGGTACGTCGGGTTTATCCAGCAGGAGGCCCTTGTAGACAAACTTGATATGTTTCATCTGGCTCTCCTGGAGGTCTAGGATTATAGCGGCGCGTTCTTGCAAGTCGCTGACCAACAGCTTCGCGTCCCCGATGCAGTATGCTGGAAAGTACCACCGGTACGCAACTTCTTCGTACTTGATCATAAGGACATCATCCTCGGGCGGGCGCCGGTCGCGGGTGGTTGGGGAAGGCGGTGCACGAGAGGCAGGCTCACTGATGGCAGGTGAAGGCGCGTCCGTCCGGAGAGCATGGGGTCGGTGATGTCCCGGTTCGTAGTATCTTGCGCTTTCAGAGTCATGCGCGTCGCTTTTGCTATCGTCAGCCAGAGAAGGAAGCGCAAAGAGGGCGAGTTGCTCTTGATGCCGGCCTACGTGGCGCTGGTACTGCTGGAAAGAATTCAGAGTGTCGCGGCACAGGGGGCATTGTAACCCCTTGCTGATGTCGAGTGGCCTTTCGCATAGCTTCAACAAGGCATCCAGGTCCGCCGCCGGCCGGTCGGCGGAGTGAACATCTTCTAAATGGCCTCTGCAGGTTGCCGATGACCCAAAGTGCAACTCGCAGCTGCTACACCAATATACTGTCCAATGGTTCCGCCGGAGGTGATTTATCCACTGATGTCGTTGCGGATACCCTTGTTCGGGCGTCACACAGTCGGGCTCGAGACAGACATCTTGTTGGCATATAGATTAGTGAGTGCTCTCCGAGGGCGCGGTGAACTAAATAATGACTACCAATGTAAGGGCTGAACTTCGCAGAATTCTTACATGGCTGGAGGTCCCCGTAAACATGTTTCCTTTGTGGTTGAGTTAGTCCTTGTCGTTACTCCGTCCGAGATGTCCAAGTGCATCGACTTACTTCCATGCCGCCCTGTCCCTCGCCACCACCATCATATAGCAAAAGCAGCACTGAAAAGGGCCGTTGGGCGCTTCTTCAGGCAAAGGAGGCACGGTGAGGTACCCCGCCCCGGAGGTAGACGAGGCATATGATGTCAGGGACACGCTAGCATCTGAAGCATCATCGTCGGGCATCAGCAGGGGATTCTGGGTAGCGTGTCCAGCTTTCATGTGGGTCGGAATTGAAGAGGCAACAGTTTGAGTCTCGAGCGCTTTGCCGGGATCTGATTCTCGGTCAAGCCCGTGGGCGAGCTTCTCGTGATGAGACTGCCGATATTTGAGGTAGTGTCGTCGTCTGCTGATGGCCGTGCCGAGTCGGTCCGCAAGCCAGGGTTTGACTCCGCTAAACTTGGAGCGGACATGCTGGATATCGTAGGGCTGAAAGTGAGATACGTCGACCGCCTGTGTTCTGATATACCGGTCGTGAGGCGCCGGGTTTTGAATTGCTATGGCGAGGCCAAAGAGGCAGTTCACCACATCCGCCATGCTTTCAGCAATTTGGCCAAGCTCGGTAGCGGGAAACCCGTCTTCTAAGTCGGGAATTTCATCGTCTTCCACGTCCTCATCTTCGGATTGTTGGTCCCAGGGCGTCAGCTCCCCCTTAGCGATCGCTAAGGCATCCTGGAGGAGCTGTGCGAGGTCCTTCAAGAGTTTTCCCACTTGTTCTTTGATATGAGAAGCATCACGGAGCCGGTAGTCTAGCGAACTTGTACTGGTCCGATGAGCACCCAGGCTTCCGGACCAGACCTTGAAGCGGGACTGCTCGTCAACCATCTGGTGTACAACATCTGCGTTCGGGAAGCTCAGCTTGAGCCCTTCTGGACTCGGGGAGGCCACCAAAGACCGAAAAAGTGCGAGGCACTGGCCGACTTGACTGGAAATGGTCTCCGCCATGACTGCGAGAAGTCAAAAGAAGCTGGAGGGCCGAGAAGAGGTTTGGCATGCGACGCTGTCGAGATATCCGATCGATGAGAACAATGTCATGTTTGAGGCCGGTTCCGAGCGGGGCTGAAGAAGAAGGCTTACTGTGAATCGGGCTCGAATCCTTCCCGTTCCCCTCCTTTCACAGTAGCTCGCTACCTCGACCTCAGCCGCCAACCCCACCCAGAGCCTCACGTTCCTCTCTTCGCACATTCAAAGTGCTCAAATAGTTGCAACAAACAAAGGCTCGACCATGTCTGGTTTTGAGATTGCCGGTATTGTACTCGGATCTATTCCCCTTGTCATCTCGGCCCTAGAGCACTACAGCCGAGGCCTTTCCACAATTCAACGATGGCGAAAGTACCAACGGGAGCTACAGACCCTGATCCGCAACCTCCAAACCGAGCAAGTGAAGCTCCAAAACGTCTGCGAGAAGCTTCTGGTTGGAGTCGTTCCCGCCTCGGAAATCGAGGCTATGATCGACGAACCTGCAGGTCCTCTTTGGCGCCGAGACGCCGTCGAGGCCAGGGTCCGGGCCCGTCTTTGGAAATCCTACGTCGTATTCCAGGAGATAGTCGTCAATATCTCGGAGGCCATCAACGAGATTCAAAGGGGGGTGAATTCACAGCTCGACGACGGCCATGCCTCAGCTTTGAGACGTGGTTTGTTTACTCTCAAGCACTCCCGCCACGCAGACCTCATCTCTACCATCAGACGCGGCGTCTCAGATCTGGAGAACCTCACGGACCGGAATATTGACCTCGAGCCGGAACGCCGGGTACGGTCTCAAGGAAAGTTTATCCCCGTCTTGCGGGATATGTCCACCAGCTTCTACCGTGCCTTGCGGGCCAGTTTTGGGTGTGCGTGCAAACACCAGGTTGGCTTGGAGCTGGAAACACGGTCAGCCACTATTGCCGCGCCCGGGGACAGCCACGAGGAGATCATGAAGGCCCTATCATTCCAGCTCGCCATTTCTTACCAATCTATGACGCGCGGGAACAGCGAGAGTCCCGAAACAGAGACGAATTGGCAGGAGCTCGTCATCAAGTCAGCGTGCCCTCCAAGTTCCCCTCCGCTGCCAGCGGTCATGCCATCGTCTAAACGCACAGGAAAGCGTGTTGCTTTTCGTTTTTCCCAGTCAACAGCCTCCACATTATCGAGCACGGGAACGAGTACAACTACGTTGACGAACCTGGTCCAAGCAAGCCTGGAGTTGCACACTTTGATCCCCACACCAATCCCGGGCCTTGCTGTTGCGGGAAGCGCCGCGGCTTCTCTAGACTTATGCACAGAACTCAAATCCCAGGGCCGATCCTTAAACATGGCTGAAAAAATCCTTGTCGACCAGCTCCCTCCATCCCTGCGGAGATACTCGATCCACCCGGCCCCGGGCGCCGAAGACACTCGAGCCTGGTCCGTCGTCTCGTTGCGCGACATCATCGAGCACAAAACCCGCTTCCCGCCTCTCTCCTACCAAGCCCGTCTCCGGCTGGCCGCCGTTATCTCCTCGAGCGTCCTCCAACTACACGGCACCCCCTGGCTTCCGAGCATCTTGACGAGCGCACACATCTTCTTTATCCGCAAGACCATCTCACCCCACCCGGACATGTACGGGCGCCCGGTGCTACTTCGGCACATCCCCGATGCCGAATCTCAGCCGGCCATCGTGGACCAGACCGCGGGCATGATCATGACCGAGCGCAATCCGACCCTGTTGTCGCTCGGCTGCGTGCTGATCGAAGTCATGTTGGGACGGACGCTCGACTCCACGGGCTGCTCTCCCGGAACTGGCCGCGCGGGTACAGACCTGATGTCGGACTATGTTGCCGCGCAGAGCTTGATGGGCGAGGTCCGCTTGAAGAGCTCTAACTACGGGGCAGCTGTTGCGCGATGTGTTGACGGGGAGCTGCACAGCCAGGGACTGGGCTTGGAGGACGCGGATCTGTGTCAGCAGGTGTATGCGGGGGTTGTGGCGTTGTTGGAGAAGGATCTGGGCAATTCACAATGAGTGGAAGGCAGGGTAGAAAGACAGAAGGCGTGGGAATAAGCAGCGTAGAAGTTCTTGAATTCATGTAAAACAGTAAGACATCACAGGAGCACAGAATTTTGCTGGACAAAATATTCCCCTGCTTAGGTTGGGTTGTCACCCAGCGGCAGCCTGGGAGATCACGTGCTGTCGCGCCAATGACGTGTTTTCAGGGTTTGGGCAATTAAACTTCGCCAGGCCTCAACCCTCTTCAACTCGCGCTGCGCGCAAACACCCTCCGCTCCTGGACCCTTGCGACAACATTCCACACCGCAACTCCCGTTCAATGTTCGAGCCGCCCCGATTGATTCTGCACGAGAGCCATGTGGCTGCTTGAGAGTGATTTGTTTGAGGGTGCGTCCTCTCTTCATCAGCGCCCTCAGCGCCCTCAGCTCCCTCTGGGCAGCACCGAACCCGCGCAAACGGCTGACTCGCCCCTCAACAGGCCGGAAGCTCTGGCTGCGTCCAGGAAAGCTGTACCTCTTTGGACGCACTGCCGCCGAACGTATGCCCGCCCGCCCACTCTCCTGATACGTAACGCGCAAGTAGCCTAACTCTACGATTTCCGGCATCAGCGGGCCAGCTCGCCATCTCTGACAAGACCATCTCGAGGAAACACATCACGATACAAGTCGACAATGTCGTCGAGGGCGGCGGGGTACGTTTGCTCCGATATTCACATCTTGCTGCCAGCACCCTGACCTCGCTCGCAGCGCAACCTCCGCTCACGATCAACCGTCACGATCGAGGACCTCGACTCAAAAAAGGGGACACTTTTGAACGGCGTCCAGATACGCGGGCAAAAGAAGACATTGCCGCAAGATGTGAACGAGGTGAAGCTGGGCATGTGCCACAAACTCGTCTGGTACGCTGCCTGGCGCGGATCGCTGTTGCGCGGTAACCGCTGACCTGGGCGTTGGTAGCATACGATGGCACCCAGTTGTACTCAGCT
>OUNM010136739.1_pt1 | contig 30710 bp, 38 predicted proteins | sample 1769961 | NCBI WGS metagenome assembly OUNM01 (sample SAMEA3914820, study PRJEB12502) | metagenome | biome: forest; material: soil | place: USA | collected 2012-03-12 | depth 0.3 m | reverse complement strand
GTATTATCTTCGATGAATATGCCGACCAAAGTCCAGACAATTGGGACTCTGTTTATAAACACTTCTTTACAACAACTGATGGCTGGGCGATATTCATGGGTACACCTAGAGGCTACAACCACTTCTATGACCTTGTTCAATTTGCCCAAGAAGATGGCCGCTGGTTTTACCAACAAGCCACTTGGCGGGACTCTCCATACGTTAAAAAGGAATTTATTGAGGAAGAAAGAGCCGAAGCCGAGAAAAAAGGCACCCTTAGCACTTTCTTACAGGAGGTTGAGCTAGAGTTTAGGGCTGTTCAAGGCGCTGTTTACCCTGATTTTAACAGAGATATTCACGTAATTAAGCCGATGGATATACCTGATGACTTAACTTACTACGGGGCGATTGACTTTGGCTGGCACACTATGGCATTTTTGCTATTTGGTGTCGACAAAGACCAAACTTGGTACCTTATTGATGAAGTTTATGGCCGGAAAACTACACTTGAGGACTTATTGCCCCGAATTAAAAACGTGATTGGCGATAAACGGCTGGTCGTAACTGTGGCTGACTCTGCAAATCGTGATGCTATAGAAGTAATGGGTAAAACTATGCCAGTTGTGGGAGTAAATAAGGCGAATGATACAAAGGGCTACCAACTTGGTATTAGTCTTATTACCGAAAAGTTAAAACCTCGTACGCAGCTTATTGGCGACCCAAAGCCAACCTTATTCATTGGCTCTAACTGCAAGAATTTTATTTTTGAGCTAGAGGCTTATCGCTTCCCAGAGGATAAACCCGAGCGTAACCCCAGCGATGTGCCTATTAAAGAGAATGACCATGGCCCCGATGCGGCAAGATATCTGTTCCTGCAATTGAAGCACGGCCTCCAGCAAGAGGAAAAGCCGCTCACCTTTGAGCTGGAGAAAATCACTAATCAATACGGATTAATTTAAGTTGTAGTATGATGAATTTAGCAATCTAAGGAATAAAAATGGCAGACAAAAAAATACAACTTCACGAACAAGATAGCCAGTATGAATTCAAAGCTAAGGGTGACTACGAATCAGACTGGGAAATCCACCGTAATTATATACAAAACTTTGACGCTTATGAGGCGATGCTTACTAGTCAGGTTTATGACAGTGTTAGCAAAAGTGTTGATGGCAGTAAAATCACGGACTCTTATGCGACTACTCTTGCTAAGGAGCGGGCCGACCGGGTTATCGCTAAATTACCTGATGGACAAACCGAAAGTGTGGGTCGAGCTGACATTGGCAAGGCCGCCTTTATGGATATACTTAGGCAAAAGTGGATTTATCCTAATGCTAACGCTCAAAGACCATTCTTAGAAAAACTAAACCTTTGGCAGTTTTACTCCAGTGTTTACGGCTATATGCCAATGTTTTATGACTGGACCACTAGTAATACTGGCTATATCGGCCCCGATTGTTGGCTATGGAATCCCCGCAATCTTGTGCCTCAACAAGGCAAAGTCTCTATCGAAGACATGGACTATGTCACCGCTCTGACCTGGCTCAGCAAGAAGAAGCTGCAAGATATACTCGATAATGAAACCGAAGGTGATGGTTGGAACCGTGACGCTCTACAGGAGCTAATTAATCGAGTAGACAGCAAAACAAGTGGTCAAGATACACAAAAAGACACGTTTGTTGAGCGGGACCGCACCCCTAATGGCACGAAAAAGGGCATCTGCTTAGCTACTCGTTATGAGGCTGGCCTAGATGGTGAGTGGTGCACTTTCGCACCAGATGACGGATATATTGAAATTCGTCGCTTAAAGAACCCCCACAAAAACGGTCGCATACCTTTTGTAGTTAAATATAGCCAGCCATTATTCGATAGTTTCTATGGCCTAGGAGACTTCCAGCGAGCTAAGCCACTTCAGTTTGCTAGGGATGGTCTAACCAACTTCTACTTCGCCAACTTAAAGCGTAACCTTGCCCCCGGTATTATTGTCAATGCTAACGGTGTCGTTAAGCACACATTAGATGTTACAAAAGCCAACCCCGTCTTAATGGAAACGATACCTAATTCCATCCGTCCAATGCCCACAAATACCGCTGGTCTAAGCACATACCAAGGTGCACAATCTAACCTAACCGGCAGCCTTCTTAGCTTGTATGGTACTCAAAATGCGTCTATTCCTGGTGCCGAAAGCCTTAACCCGAGCCAAGGCCGTACGCCAGCTGCTATCAACCTTTACTCCGATAAAGAGGCTACAAGAGATGGTAGCGAGCGACGTCACCTTGAAACTGCCATTGAGCAATTAACAGATGGCTTCTTTAGTATGGTGGCTAATATTGGTACCGAAGACATACCTGTTAGTTTGTTTAGTAAGGATATCGAAGAAATTGTTAAATCTGGTCTTGCTGACCTTAAAGACTTATTCAAGAACTTTAAACTAGACGCTACTGGCACAGCCGGTGACCTCATCATTAAGCCAAGTGCCCTAAAAGATATTGAATATCGCTTCAATATAGACCCTAACTCTACGATGAAAGTCAATAAGGATGCCCAGCGCCAGAGTTTAGAGAGCTGGATGGGTGTTATTGGCAAGCTACAAAATGTCATTCAGGACGACCCTAGAGTCAAAGTCCAGTGGCCAAAAATTATGGAAGCTTATGGTAGTCTTATAGATATGCCAATGGCTAGTGAATTTATATCAGTTGATGAAAATGCTAAGCCTCAGCCACCTCAAATGCAAGCACCATCACCAACGGCAATAACTTCGCCAACTGGTCAAGTCCACGAGACAGCCGACTTAGTTAAATTATTTACATCTACCGAAGACCTAGGCGTGAGAAACGCTATTCTGCAACTTATAGGGCTGCCACCAATGCAACCGCCCCAACCGCAGCCTATTGCTAATAGCGGCGGCGTATTTACCGACCCGCACATTGCTGCCGCAGCCGAACACCTATCTAGCTTCCAGCCCAATACTCCTGAAGCACCCCAGCCGACAGTCAACCAAACCGGAGCTTACCACGACCCACATGTCGCTGAAGCGGCCGACGCCCTACATAGTATGATAGGCAGCAGAAGTCTGCCCCCACAACCAGTAACCCAAGGAGAACCAGCAAATGCAGCCTAATAACGGTATTATAGGCGACGAATCCGGCATTGAATTGCCGCAAGCCCCGGTAGATGAAACAGCCATCAATGAACTTAGGGCTAAAGCTAAATATTCTCGAAGCAAGGAATATAAAGAGCTAAGAGAAAAAGCTCAAATTAGAATTGACTTTTATAAAACTTTTCTTCCCGATGGTCGCCCAATAGCAACAGCTAATAAGGTAGAACGGGCCGAAGCCTGGGGTTTTGCTAATCTGTTAATCGCTGAATTTGAACAACTGTTTGGTGAAAACGACAATGCTGAGCAGCTCCTAAAAGAGCTACACGATGAGTAAACAGTATTATCATCCTGATACAGACTTTTGGCGTAAGTATAAGATAGAGGCACCTGAAGCTATTAGTCATGGTATTGAGGATACGGCTGCCAACCCTCTATCTGACCAGATACCAAAGAATAAAATTATTAGCTATACCTTAGAAGGCAACAAACTGATTGCTCAAACTGATTTAGGTGAAGTAGTTAACTATATACCAACAGAGTATATCTTGCATGGCGTTGACGATAAAGGTCAGCCAATATTGCGTCGCTTTGACGCATAGTGTATATATTAGAGTATCCAGGTCGCCCGCTGGCTTATCGTGGGCAGTAAAATAAATAGCAGTCTCCCGTGCTAAAACAAACGTGGGAAGAAAGGGAAAGTATGGACGACAATACCAAGCCAACAGAAGTTGAGGAGGTCGTCGCCGACCAAGCCCAACCCGAACTTGAAGCTCCTAGCGAGCAACAGGTAGCGGATGAACCCGCACAAGCCGTAGAAGAAACGGAAGAAGCCTCACCAGAAGCGTCGCAGGAAGAAAGCACAGAAGAAGCTCCTGAAGAAAGACCGCCATCTCGTCGTGAACAGCTCCGCATCCAAACTCTTTTACAAAAGTATGGCGACCCCACAAACCGCCAAGCACCTTCACAAACCCCACCTCAAACCAAGGACGCACTAGACTACTCAACTGCTCTTGACGCCGACCCAGAAGTTATTAGGCAACTGGAAGCCGACAGACAAAGAACAGCTGAACAGCAGTTTAATGAGGGATTGCGCCGGGCAGAGGCAATTGAGTTTAAGACTAATATCAGACTTGACTTGCCCCTGGTAGCAGATAAGCTGAGCAAGCTTGACCCCCGTGATGCTGAAGCACTAGACAAAGAATACCTATATACGGTAGGCTTTGACCCCGCTACTGGCTACGTGCAGAACCCAAATATCGGCTATGCCGAGTTTATTGAGGCTAGGATTGACCAAGCTGAGCGCCTAGCGCAAGCTATGAACGCTCAAACAGTTAAGAATGTTGCTAAACAGGCGGCTGCTACTGGCTTAAGGCCAGACGGCAGTAGCGCTAAAAAGCTCAATCTTAACCAAGCCCCCGAGCTCATGACTATGGAGGAGCTATACGCCTCTATCGGTCAAAAACCCCCAAAGAAATAATAAACCCTAAAAAAGGAAAACATCGTGGCCAACCCAACCACTAGCTCAAATGTTACTCTTTCTATTGCCCAGACCTCACAGTATGTACCTGAAATCTGGAGCCGTGAAATTCAGCAACCATTTGACAAAAAACTTCAAATCGCCAAATTAGTTAAAGACCTTAGTGGTCTAGCTAAAGGCGGTGGCGACCTTATCCGCAGTCCTTTCACTGCTGGTGTAAACGCCCGTGCTAAAAGCGCATCGACTGACCTAACCTTCGACTCACCTGAAGGTGCACCAGTAGTCTTGAACATCGACAAGAACTACTACGTCGGTGTAAAAATCGAGAACATCGCAGATGTTCAATCTAGCTATGACCTTAAGGCCGCCTTCTTCGAGAGAATGAGTGAAGCTTTGGCTCGCCAGATTGACACTGACGGTCTTGCTCTCTACGCATCTGCCGGTACTTCTGTATCTGGTGGTGCCGCAATTGACGACGCTGACATTCTTAGCGTTGTTACTACTTTCGACCTAGCTAACGCTGACACCAGCATGGTGCGTGGCGTTGTCGGTCCTTACACCAAGGCTGACCTTAGCGCTATTAACAAGTATGTCGCTTACGACCAAACCGGTAAAACTGGTAAGGCTGTAGACGGCTCTAACGGCCTCGTAGCCAGTGTTTACGGCATGGACATCTATATGTCCCAAAACGTACCTACTAGCACAACTGGTCGTAACCTGTTCTTCCACAAGAACGCTATCAGCATTGCTCAACAGCAAAAGCCTAAGTTCAACAGCCAGTTCATGGTTCGTGCCGATGCCTGGGAAACCAGCTTGACATGTGTCTACGGCTGGGGCGTTGAACGCAGTGCTAGCGTTGTAGAGCTTTCACGCACAACCGCTCCTTAACATAAATTAAACTTAGAAAGGACATAATCATGTCTTCAGTCTCAACTTATGTAGGTGACGGTGCTCGTAACATCTTTGTAGCTGCTACCCAATCAGGTATCGCTACATCAACCGCTCTGTCAACTACTCAAACTGGCTTTACCTTGAGCAACCCTTTTGGGTCAGGTAAGACACTCGTACTTTTAAGGGTTATGGGCGCTTTGACAACAGCTCCAGCCGGTATCGCTACCGTAGTTCTGGCTGCTAATGTCAACCCTGTGGCTACCGCTGTCACTCAGACAACTCCATTGACTGTCCGTAAGGCCAATCTTGGTGTATCTGGTACTGCTGTCGGTCTAGCCGCTAGCGCTGTGACGCTGCCTGCTGCTCCTGTAGTAGTTGCTGGTCTTGGTGGCCCTGTTGCTACCGGTTCGGTTAGCCAGCCACAGATAAACGTAGACCTCAATGGCTCACTCTGCATCGCCCCCGGTTGTGCAGTTTCCATTAACTCTTTGACGACTGCCATTTCTGGCATCTGGTCAATGGTATGGGAAGAAATTGACGAAATCGCCTAATTAGGCGTAACAGCTGGGCAATCTGTCTAAACTGCCCCACAGAGAAAAGCAATTAAGCCTGAGTATCGTGTAATAAAAGAAAGAATAACAATATGCCCGCAAGACAAGAACTGGTAATCCGAGCTAATGCCGTTGGCATCACAGCCTCTAATTATCCAAATGACTCAAAGCTAGAGCAAAAAGTGCTCTACATGGAAAAGAACGGTACAACCTATACTGAAACCCTCGGTACTGGCGTCTTTACGACTGCTGGCGCTGACGTCAGTACTGGCGACACCGCCACCATCGGCAACCGTACCTATACCTTTAGAACTGCCCTTACTGGTGTCAAGGCAACTAGCACCCTGACTTCTGACGCTACTGCTCCTAGTGATGGCGATACAGTAACAATCGAAGGCAGAACGTACACCTACAAAACAACCCTGTCTAACCCCGCTCAGGCGAATGAAGTGTTAATTGGTGCTTCTGCCGCTATTGCTCTAGACAATATTAAGCTTGCCATTAACCAAGGTGGTACGAACTACCCAACTGCCGCCGACAACTCAGGCATGGGTACAACCTGGTCGACCGGTACGGTTCGCCATCCACTCGTCAACGCTACCACCAACACCAACACCACTCAGGTAGTTGAGGCTAATGATTACGGCACTCAGGCCAACCAGTTTGCTACAGCTGAGACTAGCTCTCACCTATCATGGACTGGCACAGCTCTATCTGGTGGTACGGCGAACGTACTTGACGAAATTAAAATTCAAGCTAGTGCAGCTGCTACTCTCGACGTCTTTAAGGATGCCATTAACAACACTTCGAGTGTGGGCACCGAAGGTACCGACTATTCAGCTGGTACTAAGGCTCATACCCAAGTAACGGCAACAACCAATACTAACACTGCTCAAACCGTTGCTGCCCGCAATGCAGCTTTCGATAATGCCAAAATAGCCATATCAACCACTGGTAGCGGCAATATGGTCGCAGGTGCAGCTACGCTCGCTTCCGGCGTTCGTGGCGTCATTGTCGTTGATTCGACTGCTGCTACAGGTAGCGCAGGCGTCAGTGGTGACGTAAACCACGTTTAAGGGGGCATAAATGAGTGTCACTAACCTACCCCCAAAAAAGAAAATTACGGCTAATTCCGTACAACCAATAATTCGTAGTGACTTTAATGTTGTTGCGGCCACCGCTACTGTCAGTAAACTAGTCAGAGAGCAACCAAGGCGCACAGAAGTAATAATCACAAATACTTCCTCAGCTCCGCTGTACATAGCTTTGAGCTTTTTGCCTTCATCCACCAACTACACTGTAGCGTTGCAAAGTGGCGCTAGCTTCCTCAGCGATACGACCGATGCCATTAACGGTGTCTGGGCTAGCGCTGCCGGCGGCCAAGCAAATATTACAGAGAGGTACTAATATGGCTACTTCAAGGATATTTCAGCCAAACAGTTCGGACGGTACTTTTCTAGTTGGCAAATCGCAAACCCTAAGTGCCAGTGCCACCACTGCCTCGACAGCCCTATTTGGCCTAACAGGCACCGTAGAGGTTCTGCGACTCTGGGGAGTCATCACGACTACTCTCGGAGCAAACCATACGGCCGCATACTGGCGCTTGAACGACCAAACTGCTCAGGTGAACATTACTCTTAACACCGGTACGACACTGTCTGCAAAGACTGCCGGTTCCGTAATTGTAAAAAATGGTCTAGCCGCAGCTGCCCTAGTTTTACTAGACAACGCTGCCGGTAAGGTTTCCGAACCAACAACACTAGAAACTATGTACTTTTCGCCGTTTGTACTAACCAAGAAAACAGCTGCTACAACTAACATTGAATACACCTACACTACGACCGATGCCCCCACTAGTGGTGTTATCCAGCACTTTGTTGAATACCGTCCACTTTCGGCCGACGGAGCACTTGTAGCTCTATAAGGAGAAGACAATGAATAATGATTTTGTAATGACAACTACCACTAACGCTGACGGCCTAACCGTCAGGGTGTTAGCAAAGTCATTTGCAGCGCTCACAACCCATGTGAACTTAAAGAAACTAGATAAGAAAAATTAAGGAGTGGATGATGTTTAGAGAAGAAGTAAAACTTAAGGATGGTTTTGTAAAAACTGTCGTAGCTGGTTCTGAGGAAGAACTGGCCGAGGGCGTAGCTGCCGTACAAGATGATAGCTATCCCGTAAGCCCAGATTTACACGACCCAAAAGTGGCTAATCAAATCGTAAGCCCTGAGAATAAGGCTATTGAGGACGCTCCTGTCTTTATCGACAACGACGCGCATGAAGCGGTTGTTGAAGATGAAGTTGAGGAAGTCCCTGCCGAAAAGCCCGCTAAGAAGGCTGCTAAGAAGTAATTGGCTTGCGTAAAAGATTAGAGGTTGCTTTTTTGCAGCCTCTTTCTTATTATGTGCACAGGACCAAACAATTAAAAATGAAACAAGACAATCTCACTTTTGAGGAAATTCAAGCTGCCGAAGAAGCTTCTGAGAATAGACGGCGCTCCCGCAACCAGGGGTTTCAGAAAATGCACGAACGCGACCAGGCCGTGCAACTTTTATCTAATGGCGCAGTAATGTTGTGGCATGTCAATACTGAAACATATCTATCTACGCATCCACCACAGGCCTTTAAGCGAGCTAACGGCGAGGTAGTGGAGTTTACAATATTGCCTCCTTATATACCAGAGGATAGTTTTGGGCTTGAATTAAATTGTAGACACTGCAAAAAGCGCTCAAAGTATATCTTTAATCTTGCCGAGTTCCGTCGCTGGCTCAGGTGGGCATGATTATGCAGCCAAAGACGCCAAAACTGAATGAAGCGGCTCTCACCCCTGAGCAGAGAGACAAATTAGATAAATGGAAAAACGATGTTAAGCAACTCCAAACACTAGAAGACATTGCCACTATGGCCCAGGAAATGCTGGGCATAATGGACGAGAATCAAAAAGACCCAGGTCGAAAGACTCTTATTATTGACCACGTAACGGGTGACGATTTTGTAAAGATTCTCCAGAATATGAATGACTCTTTAGAGGAATTCCGCAACCGTAAAGACCCTGAGCTACCCGATTATTCTAAACCTATAGCGGAGGCCGTCTCAAAGCTAGAAAAGGCTTACACGGCCTCTACGAAGGTCAAGGCTGCATCTCCCGTAGTCAATGTACCGGCTGCTAATGTAACGGTTGAGCCTACGCCAATTGACCTGCGAGGTATAGAGAGAATCCTAAGTACTGATATACCTAATGCCTTCAAAGAGGCGATAAAACTTGTGCCCATGCCCGATATTCCAAAAACTGATAATTCAGAGCTTATTAAGGTGTGGGAAGGTATATCTGAGCAACTAGTTAGTATCGAAAATGCGACCAGAGCTAAGCCTCAACCCGGTAGTATGTCGATTTCTAATCTAACCGACCAGACCCTTCCGGTTAGTCAGAATGCGGCAACCACACCGAACCCTACCACCTTACAAATTGATGCAGTGGCTAATGGCAACGGTTTCCAGATGGATGTGGCTGGTTATGCCACCGTATTGATACACATTATGTCTAGTACAGCTATGTCAGGCGGCACTACGGTCAATTTTGAGGTGTCTGTGGACGGTAGTAACTGGACGGCTATCATGGGCACACTTATTTCTAGTGGAGTTGTAGCTAGTACTGCAACTGCCGACGGTGACTACCGAGTTAATGTGACTGGTTTTAACTGGCTTAGAACCCGCATTTCAAGTTATTCAGCTGGCAAAACTACGATTTTGGGATATGCCTCACCCTTATCGGGCCAACCGACATCACTAACACTAGCTTCCGGTACCGCAACTCAAATTACCGATGGAACGCAGATTGCTAATACTATAGCTGGAGACAGTGGTCAAAATTCTCTACTCGTGGCCCCTAGTCGCAAAGAAGTCTCTTTCACCACCACAACTGCCCAAGCAGTTGCCACAACAGACGTTTCTAACTATAAATGGGTCAGTATTCATATTGTCTCGCAAGGTGGTAGCTCTACAATTACTTATCAAGGGTCTAACGATAACACTAACTGGACCAACGTCGTAATGCAGAACGCTGGTGGCCCTGGTAACACCTCACCTTCCGCCACAGATTCCACAGCTAGTCTTATGAGACATGGTCCGCTACCATACCGTTATTTCAGATTAAATGTGACGGGTATAGTTTCGGGAACAACGGCTGGAGTCGTAGAATTTTCATCAATGGCACCATCTACCATTACTACAGCTGGTGTCGTAACGCCAAACGGTACCTTTGGGTCCGCTTTCCCAACGACTGGTTTTGCGCTCGGTGCGAATGATGGCTCAAACTTAGTTAGTGTACGCAATGTGGCTGGGGCCACCGACGGTGTCACTACCCCCATAGCAGTTGGTCTTTATGGGTATAATGGCACAAACCATGACCGCATAAAGGCTGCTACTTCAGCTTCTAACACCACTGGCACAGGTTTGCTCGGTGTTGGCAACCTCCTGTTTGATGGCACCAACTTCCAGTATATGAAAACACCTACAGCTGACGGCGTAGCTTCGGCTACAGCTCTCCCATTATCAATTACTGGTCTTATTTACACTGGTAGTGGTTATGACAGGCCCCGTACGGCTGAAAGTGCTCAGGGTACTACTGGAACTGGATTGCTCGGCACTGGAGCTTTGATTTATGATGGTACTAACTGGCAACGATTAAAGCAATTATCTACGGCGACAGATGGTATGAGTGGTGGCGGATTCATAGCTACCGGTGGTGCATCATACAATGGCACAACTTGGGATAGAATGAGGAACAATTCTACGGGTGTGGTAATAGCCGCTGGAGCTACATCTTCTAATGCTGGTGTTACAACGACAACTTACAATGCCTCAAAAGCGGTTATCATTGTCAACATTTCGGCCTTTACCTCTGGTAGCCTCACCGTGGCCATAAATGGTATTACTTCATCAGGCTATTCTTACCCGATTCTGACTTCCGCAGCACTTGCCGCTGTAGCTGTTACTCCACTGCGCATATTTCCAGGGGCAACTGCTAGTGCAAACGCCGTAGCTAACGATATGGTGCCAAGGTCACTACAAGTCGTTACGACTGTGAGCGGTACACTAACATATGGAATTGACTACGAGCTTTCGGTATAACTATGGGGACGGGTACACAAGACATTCCACAACCAGCGAGAGGCAGCGGAACATTATCTAGTGGAACCGTTACAGTAAACAATGCCAATGCCCTGACAACCTCGACTATCTTAATCAATGACACCAATAACAGTATTACGAACGTCGGTGCCTTACGGGTATCAACTAAATCCAGTGGCTCATTTGTTGTCAGTAGTACGAATGTTTTGGATAGTAGCACTTTTGATTACGTCATATTTAATTGAGAGGAGAACTCATGCAGGACCAACCACCATGCGGTATATGTAAGAAAAACCCTCAGACTCAGACCATGCAAGTTACTGAGGATACATGGCTTGATATTTGTGATGTGTGTGCAGCCAAAAACTCTGACAAGGTCGTAATCCCCATCCAAGTAGAATCAAATGATTATTAAGAGAGAATATGAAACCAATAAAAATTATAGATAGCTGCGTGTGTAGCGCTGGTAAACAAGGTACCGACAGACCTTGCATCGCACACCTAAAAGCTTTTTACAAGCGTACCAAGAATTGACTATTTATTTGCCACGTGCTAGAGTGATGATATAAAGTAGGGGGTTTATATGAAACGTTTAATCATTGTTGCTTTTATTTTAGCACTTGGTATGATATGGATAGATAGTCCAACTAGACCAGAATTAACAAGCAAAACAGGAAAACACAAAATGGCAGATTTATCAAACGTAATGAATGACAGTATAGCCCTTCAGACAAAAACTCTTAATGATGTCATTAAATCTGTTAGCCCTGGCGAGAATATCGGTTTTGGTCTTACCGCCGATGGCGCTCCGCAGGATGGCACTTCACAACCTGACCCTTATGCAGCTTGGGGTGGTACAGCTAAATACAACTCTCTGATAAATGGCTATGACACACAAAAAAGTAACATCACAAATTCTGCCCATGATGCCGCCGCTAATTCAGCACAGGGTTTGCATGGTAGCATCTTAGATTTTCTTGATTCTCTTACTCAAGGCCAGCGCAAGGTCGACAATCAGGCTGTCCAAAATGAATTATCCCGCAACCAGGGTATTCACGGTATTCTCGGAATGGTTGGTCGCGGCATCCGTTCAGGCGGTGTTGTGCTTGCTAATAAAAATGCTAGCGACTCAAGTGCCGCCCAAGCCCTAGCCAACGCCTACGGTCAGTTAGGCCGCCAACAAATGAGTAATGTAGGCAACCAGTACGCTCTCGGACAAAACGCTGTTGACCAATCTCAACAAGACTTAGAACTGCAGCGCGCCCAAGGCATGCGCCATATTAATGACTCCAAAGTTAGCACTATCAACAATATTGTTACAGATGCTCGCCAGAAACTAGCCGACCTAGACGCCCAAATTGCCGGCGCTAACCTGCCTAATCGTATTGCTATCCAGCAAGAGCAAGACCGCATCCGTCAAGACGCCCTAGGCCAACTACAGCAATACGACCAAGAGTTAGCTAACGGTAGTGCAGGTATTCAAGGCTCTAGCCAGGATGCTCGACGGTTGCAAGCCGCACAACTAGCAGATGCTGGCACTGCACCAGACTCAGCCTTTAACTTCCAGACCCAGGCTCCAGCCCAGTTCCAAGGCACAGGACCATTCGCCAGTGATATACCGCTATTTAGCACCCTCAACAAGAATAAACAGTTCGCTTAAGGAGGGCTAAATGGGTCTAAGCCTCAGACCTCTAGGCCGGAAAATAAGCGATATTGCTAGTGGCGTAGAGCGTCAAATTGACCCCCTAGATGCTGGATTGTCTTATAAGACCCGGGTGGCTGCCCCCCAACAACAGCAACAGAGTGTAGTGCAACAAGCTACCAATAACTTTGTTAGGCCAGTAGTTCATCCTTTTTCAACTATAGGTAGTGCTATTATCCACACCCCACAAGCTATTTCACGTGAAATACAGAATAAGCCTATCTATGATATCCAGCAACACGTGTTTGGCACTACAAACCCCACTAGTATTGGTAAACAGATTGTGGGAGACTTAGGCCAAATAGGCTTAACTGTGGCAGCGCCTGGCGTTAGCAAAGGTATAGAGGCTGGGGCCTCACGACTACTGCCAGCCGCAGCACCCAAGGTAGTCCAAACGACTCTACCTAAAGTAATTAGTAATTCCCAGATTGCTGGTGGTTTTAACGCCCTCAATGCTGCAAGTCAAGGAGCGAACATAAAACAAACGGCCAAGGCCTATGGGCAAGGTACGGCTGTTGGCTCAGCTTTCCCCGTAGCTGGAGCTGCTGCTAAACCAGTTGTTAGGGTCGCCGCCAAAGAAGTTAAAGCCGCCGCCAACCCTATCCCAAGAACTACGCTTAATGACCAGCGCACTTTAGCTGAATACTCTGACCATATATCTGGCGCAAAACCCCTTACTCCAGGACAGCTTAATCATACTGTTGCTAAGGTTCGAGAGATTGCTCAAAAGCATGGCAAGTTAGAGCAAGTAGTCAAGGGTAGTCCCCTAGACAGGCTTAATGGAGTTAATGACCTCCTAGATACTGTTGTCCAACGAGGCAAAACTCAGAGTCAAATAGGTGCAAGGGCCGTAAGCCGAGAGGGCAATGTTAGCGAGAACCACACGGCCCTACCTAAAGTATCCCTTAGGCAGCCTGAGTTTAGCGCTAAGGATTACGTTAAGCAGCAAACCGAAGCTCAAAAACTAGCCGCCGAAGGCTCCACCCCTCCTAAGACTGCTAGCCTGAAGCAGTCCTTTAGAGTTAAGGCGGTGGATGCCCTGGCGCCGATTGAAGACCCCGTGAACGCCGCAGTCGGTAGAAGCGCTGCGTTGCCACTCAGAAACGCCCTAGACCGTTCTCTGCGCTCCAGAACAATAGCTGGTGCATTTGCTGAGGATAATGGCCTACACAATATCATTAAGAGTGTTCCTGATACTAAAGCCTTTGACCAGTATGTTATCGCTAAACATGCTCAGGACTTAGAAGCTAACGGAATTAAAACTGGTCGCAATCTTGCTAAAGACCGGCAGTTAGTTGAAGCTCTAGCCCCCAAATACGAAGCTCACGCCCAAGCACTAACTGACTACAACCAAAAATTACTTGATACTGCCGCTAATTATGGACTTATCTCTAAGGACACAGCAGCTTATCTTAAGCAGAAGTACCCTAATTATGTGCCTATGAATCGAGTGTTTACTGATGCAGAATTGCAGCAAGCTAAGGGCGTAGGGTCTGGCCCAGCTTCACTATCAACTCAAACTGTAGTACAAAGGATAAATGGTAGCGCTAGAGAAGTCCAGTCGCCACTCGAATCCGTACTGGCTAAAACACATGATGTTGTGGCACAGGGCGAACGTAATACGGCAGCTAAAGTACTATCTACTTATAAAGACTTGCCAAATAACCCATTGGGCTTAAGAGAGCTAGACCCAGGCGAAACTATCGGCACTAAGCCTACGATTTCGTTCTTTGATAATGGAATACAGAAGACTTTTGAGACAACACCAGAAGTAGCCGCTGCTGCTAAGAGTCTCAATAAAGAACAGTTAGGCTTTGTAGGTCAGATATTTGCTGTACCTACCCGTGTGCTCCGTCTAGGCGCCACCAGTGCTAATGCCGCCTTTGCCCTAGCCAACGTTGCTAAAGATAGCGCCTCTGGTTTTATCAACTCTGAGCACTCTTTGCGCTCATCAGTAGCCAATCCGGAAGTTTTTGTTAAAGCGATGGCGGCGGCAGCTAATCATGGCAGTGCCAGTTATAGAGAGTTGGTGCGGGAAGGTGCTGGCGGTACATCTTTTGATATAGCCCGCAACGCCGCAAAAGATACGCTCGGCAAAGTACGTTCACAGCGTAATGTTGGTACCAAAGCACTTTATACCGTTAGACACCCTGGCGAACTAATGCGGGCCGTCGAGGACACCATTGGCCGCAGCGAGGAGTTCAACCGCGCACTGCAATACTACGGCAACAAACAGGCAGCACTAAAAGAGGGTAAATCGGCAGCTACGGCTAGGGCTTATGGAGCCGACGCTGCCCGTAACAATACCGTCAACTTTGCTCGTGCTGGTGAATATGGCCGCACCCTTAACTCGGTACTCCCTTATTTGAACGCTGGTGTCCAAGGCTCTCGAACCCTACTCCGAAACCTCAAGGAACGTCCAGCCCAAACGACTACTAAACTTGTTATAGCTGGATTTATCCCTGTAGCTACGGCTACGGCCTGGAATCTTAACGACCCAGAGCGCAAAAAAGCCTATGACAATATTAGCGAATATGAAAAGCAGAACAATATAATTATCGTACCACCTCACCCTAAGCAAGACGCTGAAGGCCGGTGGAACGTCATTAAAATACCGGTGTCCCAGGAGATTGCTAATTTAAACAATATTGTTAGAAATGGCGTTGAGGCACTACACCAAGATAAAAACTTTAACTTTAGCGAACTGGCCGGCAACCTAACTGGCACCGCAACTTCACTAAATGTCCAGAATCCCCGACAATTTGTGGGCCAGGCAACCCCCCAGGCGGTTAAGCCAGTAGTTGAGACGGCTCTTAACCAGAATCTATTTACGGGTCAGCAGATTGTACCTGATGCTTTGAAGAACCTAGCCCCTCAAGACCAGGTAAGCAAGTCGACTAGCGGTACGGCACGTGTTCTGGGCAGGATTACCGGCCGGTCGCCCCTGCAAATAGATAATGCTATCCGCACCACTACTGGTGGTCTTGGGCAGAACGTCATTCACCAGACAGATACAGCCCTAGCCAAGGCTGGTCTTATTACTCCCGACCAGATAAAAGGCAAGAGCCTGCCAACTTCTATCGCTAATCGTTTTAACAGTGCTCAAGGACAAACCCCAGGCTCTCTGTACTTTAGCACCCTCCAAGATACCGCCAAGCAGCAAAAGCTAGCTGGCAAAGACTACGAACTTCTGAATGCCTTAACCACAAAAACAATGGATGCTAGTGGTAATGCTATCCCCCAAGACGATAAGTCCGCCCTCAATAACAACCAAATCCTAGCCAATAACCCACGGGTGGCGGCCGTCAAGGCAGCTGCTGCCATATCGCTAGCCAAGAAAACTGGTAAACCAGTAGACCCACTTTATACATTGACCCCCGAACAGCAAACTGCCTACTATAAGATGCAAGGCAGTATTTATAAAGGACAGGCTTACGAGCGCATAGCTAAAGAGAATCAGGATTGGCTACCAGCTTTTCAAAAAGAGCGTACCGCTTATTACGATAATTTACACACACCAGATACGGTGACGTCTAATAAGATTAAGTACCCACTTAATAGCAGCGAACAAACCCTGCTCAATCAATATTTTGCAATTACTGACCCTACTAAACGAGCTGCTATGTCTAACTCCAACCCGGCTATAAGCGATGCCTTTAATAAGTTGAGCAAGTACGCTAACGATAAGCAGATAGCTCAGGGGTCGGCCCCACTAGACACTTATCCTCAATCTAGCCCCCAAGTTCAGCAATGGACAAAAGAATACTTTGCCCAGCCAAAAGGTAGTAAGATGAAGTGGCAGCGGGCTAACCCAGGAAAATGGCAAGCTGTATCTCAGCAGCTTACCTCCCAGTCCCTTTATGGGCTAGAGAATGATGCCGTAGCGGCCCAGTATAAAGATACAGGGCTTTCACAAAAAGGTTTGGCAGACCTTTACAATCTAGGCCAATATGACGTCCAAAAAGGAACTGATGCTAACGGCAATACTTTTTATGCCCTTGGTAGCAGTGGTGGCTCTGGTGGTGGATACGGCAAGTATGCAAGTGGCGGCTCATCTAAAACCCCACTACCATACGAGAAAGCTCTATCGCTTAACGCCGGCGGCAAAATAGCTCAACCTAAAGTTAGTGTTAAGCTGGCTAGCGCCTATAAATCTAGCAAGGGCAAAGCTGGCAAACCCAAGGTAACACTTAAAAAATCAAAGGTTTAGTGTATGATTAAAACGGAAACCAAAAGGAAACAACAAAATGGCAACTACATTAGACTTTGACGACATTTTTACCGCTTACTACAGCCAGTTCCGGGCCGATGCAGACATCCCAGCTTCAACAGATGACGAATATACTGTAGCTATGCGCCTCGCTAACGAGGCCATAAACTATTGGGCACGTTATGATGGCACATATTGGCGTGAACTATTTGCAACCCTCCAGACAGCTTCTACGGGCGCTACAACGACCATTACGACCGGCACCAAGACTTACGCTGCTCCAACCGCTTTTGCGGCAGCTGGTGGCAACGTAAAAATTCTTGATAGCAGCAATAATACTATAGAGACATATCCAATACTCGAACCAAATGAAGTGCAGTTTAAGGGCGATAACGATATCTATGCCTACTTCACTCGTGCCGTCACCGGTCTTTACACCCTGCACTTAAACCCCGCCCCCACGGCTAACCTAAACGGCAAGAGCATTGATTACGTCTATTATAAGACTCCAACCCTGTTTACAACCGGTGCTGATACTACTGAGATGAGCAACCCTTACTTTATTGTCCACAGGATGCTTGCCAACCAGTTCAGAGCATCAAGAAATCCCTACTATAGTTCAGCTATCAAAGACGCCGAAAGTGCATTAAGGATAATGCAGCTAGAGAATAATGCCGGCAACTGGGCTAATACCCCAACAATGGGCGATTCTAGCGGCACGGCATGGGGAGCCTAGCATGCCGGCTCAATCTGACCTCCAAGGGCTGCCAACCAACTTTCCTAATCCAGATTATTTAACTCTTACTAATTGGAAGATGGGTGTTATCACCTTGTTAGATAAGTCCAGACTCCCTAAGAACGCCCTAGAACAGGCCGATAATCTCTTTTTAGTGGAGGATGGCCAGCCTTCGCCGCGCCCTGGAGTAGACTGGTTCGGAACAGCTCTGGCTGGCGGTGCCACGATTCTAGGGTTTGACTACTTTGATTATGCCGGAGTTATACATTTAATAGTAGCTGGCAGCGATGGTGTTATCTATCGCTCGACTAACGATGGCACTACTTGGACGGCCTGCACCGGTGCAACCGTTAATGCCTCAGCCGACGTAAACTTCAACCAAAATGGTAGTTACTTCTATATAACCAACGGCGTAGACAATATCATTAGGTACGATGGTACGACCACTCTAGTTACCTATACAGCCTTAACTACTCCGGCCGCTCCAACAGTAGCTGAGACTGGCTTAGCTGGCACTGGTTATACCTATTACTACAAGTGCTCAGCTGTCAATACAGTTGGTTTCTCTATCGCTTCGGCTGCTTCAACTGCCGTGCAGACATCGGTTGCTCGCGAAACCTGGGATGCCACAACTAATTTTGCTACTGTTACGGTACCAGCCTTTCAGGGCACCCAAACAAGGTGCGATATTTACATAAGTGACAATAATGTTGACTTCTACTACCTGGCCTCAACTACCAATAATGGTGATACTTTTAAAGATGATGGTACTGCTATAGCCGTATCTTCGACCATTGCCCCAACTGGCAATACTTCTCAGGGGCCAAAAGTAGCTGAATTAACTAATGTCGGCTCAAGAATGTATGGCGTTCGTGATGCTGACAACGCTTATCGTATCTGGTTTTCTGGTGCCGGCAACTTCGCTGGGGCCTTTTCTACCGCTTATGATGGCGGCTACCTAGACTGGCAAAAGGGTGGCAAATACCGCCCCGTACATGTCGAAGATTATAGAGATGGTAAGGGTACGCCACTGGCAACTGTTTGGTGTAAGAGTGCAGATGGTCAGGGCTGCGTCCTACAAATGTCGCTAGACACCTTAACGGTTGGTGATATATCTATCACTGTGCCTAGTGCCTATAAGCTACCTGGTTCTCGGGGCACTCCAGCCCCCGGTTCGGTGGTCAACGTTCTAAATGACTATATGTTCTATAATTCCCAGGCATTTTATAACTTGGGTAGTCGGGCACAATTCCTCAACCTGTTATCCACAGATGAGTCGAGCGCTAATATTCGTCCATCAGTTAAGCAAATATCCAGTAGTGGTGAAGCTAAAATTGCTAGCGTCTACTTCGATGCTAAGGTGTACTTCTCGGTAGGTATTGGCTCGTCTACCAATAACCAAACTATGATATATGACACCGAACGTAAGGCTTGGCTTCCTAAGGCTTTTGACATCGGCTTTAAGAAATTCCTGCGCTATACCGACACTTCTGGCAACAGGCGTTTGCTGGCCCTGCGACCGGGTGATGGTCAACTCAGCGAAATCTCTGATTCTATCCGTGGCGACTATGGTTCACCGTACACTTCAATCTTACAGACTGGCCTCTATCCTACTGTCAAAAATCGTTTCGAGTTCCAGTGGACAGAGCAAGCCGAAATGGAATTTTCTAACCCATCAGGCGAAATTAGCATCGAGCTTAACGGCCTAGAGCGCTCACAAGGATTTACTTCCCAGGGCAACGCTACAGTCACTCCAACCCTACAAACTACAGGTTGGGACACGGCTTTATGGGATACAACTTCATGGGATGATACTTCCGGCGTCATAGATACCTTTTCGGAGAGCACAGTTAAGCGTTATTTCCGCGTTGGCAAAGAGTTAAATGCCGTTCAGTGGCGTATCACTACTAGCACACTTGATGCTGGCTACGTATTAAGGACACTTCAGACATGGGGCACCCCAACTAACGCTGGATTGCCGAGAAGTTGGCGATTAACTAGAGTATGATATATTTAAGTAAGATAGGCTAAAAATAGGCTTTAAAAATGAAAATTAACAGAGAAAACAAATCATGAGCACCTCAGTTTCGGGACTCTCAACAAACTTTTTCCCTAGCCCCCAAAACGGATTCACCACCACTACTGCTGGCTCGGTTGCTAGTGGGGCAACTACGGTTACTTTAAACTCGGTAGCCGGCTATTCAAACGGCCAGGTAGCCACACTAATTGTTGACCCGTCTGATGCTAGCAAAAAACAAACTTTCACCGGTGTAGTAGATACGGCTGGCGTTCAGCTTACGTCAGTTAAATGGACAGCTGGCACCAACCAGACCCATGCTCTGGGTGCTACCATCGTAGATTATGCTACAGCTACTCATATAGGCCAGATGAGTAAGGGTATTTTAATTGAGCACAATCAGAGCGGCAACCACACAGCTATTACAGGAACAAGTGCGGTTTTCACGGGAAATGTCACCGCTGCTAACTTCGTCCAATCAGGTGGCGCTGCCGCCAACGGCTGGACTACTGGCCTAACAGTGCCTAACACCGTCACCGCCCTTGGCAATCGTAGTTATTCTTTGGTCGTGAACTCTACCGACCTCACTGGTACTGTTTCTGCCGGTATGCGCCTCCGCACTACTCGTACAGTGGCAGCCCCCACCCAATGTACCTCTCTAAACGGTACTACTCAGTATTACTCTAAATCCTCTCCAGCAGGAATGACGTTTACTGATGACTTTGTAGTGAGTGCGTGGATTAAGCTAACTGCTTACAGCTCAGGGGTTAACCAAATGATTGCTTCGCGCTATAACCTGACAAGTGGCTGGGAGTTTTATGTTAACACTGCGGGTCAACTCGTTTTAATTGGACACAATGCTGGTGCTGGCAACTACAGTGCCGTTACATCCTATCAATCAATTCCCCTGAATAAATGGGTACATGTGTCAGCACAGTTGGACATGTCTACCTTTACTGCAACTACGACCACTTCTTACACAATGATGGACGGAGTGGATGTTCCTGCATTTGTTACTAGAGGTGGTACTAACCCAATACAACTTGTCCAAGCCGGTAACTTAGAAATAGGCAGCTCAGGCGGGGGCGCAGCGCCCTTCACAGGCAAAATAGCCCAAGTAGCTATTTACTCGGCTAAAGTCACTCAGGCTACTATCCTAGCCTCCATGAACCAAGGTTTAGCCGGTACAGAAACCTCCCTAATCTCTGCCTACTCCTTCAATAACTCTATTAACGACCTTAATGCCAATGCTAACAACCTTACAGCTAACGGTTCTGCTGTTGCTACTAACGCCGACTCACCTTTTGGTGGTCAAGCAGACGGTACTATCAGTTCAACCCTGGATTACGCTGAAATAGTCTCTGCCAGCTTCTCGACCAATACAACTCTCGTAGTCCGAACCTCAGAAGTAAATACAATACCAACCTCCGGTGGAGTATCAGCCGTAAGCTACTCTACTCAGGCCTACCCTTACAACTGTCCTCGTATAGATAATATTTTGGGCAGAGCCATTTTTGCTGGAGGCACATTCTCAAATGCCTCAGCCACGGCTACAAATATCTTGGGGTTACAGGTTCCCGTAACCATTCCAGCAAACCGTAAGGTTAGAATTATAGCCTCAACCGAGAACCTCTACAATGCCACTCTAGCCAATGGGCAAGCTTTACTCAGTATTTGGGATGGCACAGCGGGGTCTGGTACACAACTGGCTCAGAGTTTCCAACAGGGAGCCACAACCGATTCTAGTGGTGGCTATTGTGACGTTATTGTAATGCCGTCGAGCACGTCAAAAACATATAATGCGGGTCTTGCAAGAGGCTCCGGCGGTACAGCTAGCTTTGATAGCGGTATTACTACTCCCGCCTTCTTAACCGTAGAACTTCTATAACGAATAATGATTGACCTATAAGAGATATATGACATGGCAACTACTACCTCACTAAGTAAAAGTAACGAGTAAAGAAAGGAGTTAACCCTTGAGCGATTCAACTGTGCCACTAGCGGCCATCGGACTTGTCGGCACCATTCTCGCCCTAGTAGTAACGCCTTTATTTAAGTTACTAAATGCCAATACTAGAGCGTTAGAGAAGGTGGCACACTCTAGTAAAGAAGTGGCTAAAGCTACACAGAAATCAGCTAAAGAGGCTAAAGAGCGTAACGGGCACTTGGGCGACCAGAACTTAAAGTTAGCTGCCTTAGTTACCGCCCAAAACGATGACGTTAGAGAAGTTAAAGAAAACACCCGAAAGACCGCTGAGATACTTAGCAAATCAGCCCTAATCGCAGCTGAGGACCGCGATATTTTAACTGGCGGAGTTCAGGTTATACATGAACAGAATGTTGAACACCAAGTAGTAAAGGAAAAATCATGAGTGACCAAAGCTACCCAGTAGAAATAAAAATTGTTAGTAAAAATGGTTGGTTTACGCCCCCAGAAGCCAGAAGTTACTATGGCCGCTATGACCGTTCTGGCATAACTGTGCATTGGTGGGGGGATGGCACCGGAGCCTCAAACCACGACAACATTGTTAATTATATGAGTGCACAAGCTGAAGCCGGCAATAAGTCGGTAAACTATGTTTTATCTGATAATAAAATTACACTATGCGTGTCACCAGATAATGTAGCCTGGGCTTCTCAAAGTGGTAACCCAACTACAATTTCTGTCGAAACTCAGCCCACGCTTGGCGCTGAAGGCTATAAGAAATGGGGCTGGCTAGTTGACCAACTGGAGCAACGCTACGGTCGGTCGCTACCCCTGTACGGCCACAATCACTGGTTCTCTACTGCCTGCCCTGGGACTATTGACTTAGCCCGCATAAGAGCTGAGGCAGATAAGTGGAAGCGTGGCGAGTATGATGTTCAGCCACCAGCAACCCCTGCTCCGGCACCACCCGTGGTGACACCCCCGCCACAACCGCAAATAGTACTTCAAATCACCGACATACCCAACAAGAAGGTTAAACTAATTCGCAATGCTAACTTGTGGGATTTAAGATTTTCAAAGTTTGCCGACGCCAAGGCAGTTAAGACATTCACTGCCGGCACTATTATAGAAGTTTCGGCAGTCGCTAAGCACCCATTGGGGTCGAGCTATTACTTAAGTGAGTACAGCTTCTCCAAGGGCATAGGCAATGGGCTAAATGTTAAGGATTGTGAGGATGTTCAGCCACCAGCAGCCCCTACACCTGAGCCGCCTAAAGTCGAACCCCCAGTGCCAACACCCGTGCCACTACCAGAACCAGACAGAACCGCCATTATGGCATTTTTAACCATGCTTAGAGACCTAATAACAGAGTTTCTAGGGAAATTTAAATAAGGAGTTAATATGAACGATGTAGCAAAAATAGTTGGCGTAATAGTAATAATTTATGTAGTTTTGAAAGTGATGGGAATAGTTTAATGAGTAATCTTTATAACCTTATAGTAGTTGGCAAGCAAAAAGCACTGATAGCCTTTGCGCTAGGCTTAGTCGGTACGCAATTAGTAAACCACGGCTTTAGTTTAGATATGACCCTCGGAGACGCTCTACAAGCCCTTCTAGCGGGTCTTATTGGCCACGGCGCTGTCTACTTCACTGAGAACAAATAACTAGCCCCACGGCGGTATATGCGCCTTAGGTGGTCCAGTCTACGGTTAGTCGCGCCCCCATGGTCCTCATAATACAATTTAAAAGCAATGCACTTTTTCATTAAGTTCATTATACATTTCATTTACCAGGGGAGGCTGCAATTATTTCCATTGTACATACATTGTAAATATCAGCGCAGCCAATTACGTATACTATCTCTGGTCGATACAGTACAGTAACTTCCGCGCCTACTTGGGTTTAACAGAGGCTCGCTTTTAGGTTGCCTCCAGCCGTGTAGGTTTCTACGACCCTGGTTGTTAATGTTCTTTATCCTCTCCATCTAGCTGCGGCTGGGTATGGCCGCAATCACAACCCACGCACCAGTCACATAAGTTTATTGCACAGCTTCCGCAAATAGCCATATTATTCCCCATCCTCTGATGTTAGGGCAGCTATGCGTTTCTCTAGATAATCTGTACTCACAGACTCGATAAAGTCTACTTTACCGCCAGATTGGTGCATTATCATTTCGATGTCAGTCAAAGAATATTCTCTAGCGTGGCCCCAAGCCTTTTTAACTTCATCAACCCTAGCCTCAATGAGTTTCTGGCGGATGATGGCAGCTAAGTTGCCTATAATCTTGTATTCTGACTCTTGTATGAAAGGGATAGAACAATGGGCTTTACCGTCAAAAGCTATACATTCACCGTCCCATACTAGCCATTGAGAATTGTCAAAAATACCCTCAATCTGTACATCTGTCAGCTTAGTTTGAATAATTATATCGCCGTCCTTTAAGTCTACTTGTGGGGTGGTCATGTCAACTCCCTAATAAACTCTAGGTATCTAAGCTCATATGGAGTTTTGTAGCTCCAATCCTTCATACATTCTCCTTATATGCTTTAGTATTCTGTCGTTCTAAATCCGCTTTAACCTCTGCCCTAGAGCGACGATTGTGCGTCTGTTCATATGCAGTAGACCATTTACAGTTGCTAGGTTCGTAGTTGCCGTTGTTGTCTATTCGGTCAATGCTGTGTTTAGTGGTAGGCCTATCGCCCATATCTTCGTAAAAGTTCTCAAACTTCATCCAGCGGTCACAGACTTTTATCCCTCGGCCTCCGTAATACTTATATGGCGGGTTCTTAGGATTATTACAACGCTGCAATATGCCAGTCCATATACCATAAATGTCAGTGTGGCGCATGTTATGAGTAATACGATGGTTTGCATTAGGGTCGCCATGGCGCTGTACACGTCGGAAGTGCTTAACGCAGTAGCCCCAACCCCAATGTTTAGCCTCGCAATCTTCAATGCTACACAGTCTTACTGGCTTGTCCATCACCGTATCCTTTATCATATGCCTCCTTTGTTCTTTGGTTTGCCCAGTGGGTCAGCTGCTCTTTAGCTTCCTCTACTTTTACCAAGTCAACATAAATTGGTATAAACTCATTTCGATTATCGTGATTCTCTTTGGCGGTGAATGAAACTAGCTTAATTAGTATTTCATCTAAGGATAGTGGTTTATTGTCACTCCCGTATATCATTTTGCCTTTATAGTCTGATTCACGCTTACGGGCTTTTTCCATTTCTCTTTCGTAGGGGGATTGATTGTCACTCATCTCATACTCCTAATGAACTTTAGGTATTTAACTTCATATGGTGTTTTGTAGTTCCAGTCTTTTTTACTACTCATAGTCTTATTCCTTACTTGGCGTCACCCAAGAGAAGCATCTTGCACAGTAAAGTCCAGGCATTACAACCATGTGTGTTTTTTTAGAGTCAGCTTTGTGCCCGAATATTTTGCACCCAATTAGCCGCCAAAATAGCATAGTGCGGTGTTTCTTGCGGTTCGATTTATCCATAATCTTACCAATCTTCTTAATGTCGTCATCACTAACATTGCTTATTTCGTCGTAATAGATTCGGTTAGTCATTTTTCCCTCCCTTTACGCCCGTAATATGGCGTTCCCATCCATCATAAGGTAGGATAGTTTCTGTTACCTTTTCACCAAAAAATAGCGTCACTTCTTTGTATTCGGGTTTACCGCCGAAGTAATACCTAACCGAACCAAGCTCAATATAGGCATAATCAGGCTTTATAATCACCAGCACAGCTCCGTCTCTGAACATCTGGTCAATATCATCACGTTTAAACATTTGTTCTGACATTTACTCCACTCCCTCTAATATCTCTAGGACATTTATTTGCGGATTATTGGACGTCATTGCTGGCCTCCTGGTCTGACTTAGCCAAGTCGGTAACCTGGACTTCAGCCTTGATGTCAGATTTTAGTGTATTAATGATGGCTTCCAGCTCAGTAATTATGTGAGGGTTTCGCTTGGCCGCTGAACTACGCCTTGCACGTACATATCCGCTGTTGTAGTTCTTCTCGCTGATGTAGGTTATATAATTACGCAATTCTCGGGCAGGCAAACTGATGAGTGCGCCGTCCTTGCTGTTCGCCAGGATACTGTCAAACACCACAAACTCACTCAGTTTATCGGCCTGGTTGCCACCTACCGAGGCAGACTCACTTGGCTTGTCTAATCCGTCAAGAATCTCTAGGACTTGGTCTAACACTATCTTTGTAGTTTCACCAGCTACTGCTTCACGTTCTAACCGCTTATAGTCATCACTACTAGGATGTAGGCCCATTTCTTTTACAATCTTTTTGAATTGGTCTACACCTATATAATCATTTACTGGTAGCTTCTCACGGATAGCCTGTACTACTTCTTTACGTTCTGATTGGAGTAGGGCTTCAATCCTATCGGTAGCTGCATCAAAGTGTAGTTTAGCAATGTCCACATTAGTTAGGCCGTCATCATTATTGAGCCTGTCCACTAAATCCAATAACACCTGACGTATTTGTTGGTACTGGGATAGCTCATTATTAGGGTTGTGGGTAGGATGGGGCAATCTTGAGTTAGTCATCATCAGCTCCATTGACTGAGTCAGGCTGTCCCGTTACCTCAAGAGTGGCTTCTATTTGGGTTACAAAACCTTGGGGATTACTCTTGCTTACAAGTTCTTTTGCCCTTAACACAAGCCCATCGACTTGTTCTAATGGGTTGCCAAACATATTATCTAAGTCGCTCATTACCCCTCCTGCTTAGGTACTTCAATATCTAGTAAACCTAACTTAGCTGTAGCCTCAGCCATCATTGCTTGAGCTAGGGTTATTTGAGATTGCCAATATTTAATGTATTTAGCTTCAGCATCAGGGCCTGGGCCGTGGATAGATTCAGTCATACTTCCTCCTTGTCTAGAGTTTCATTAGCATCTTTAAGGAATATCTTGAGTGTTTTGCCCTCATCCTGTTGGTCAAAGCTAACTTCAAAGTCAAACTTCTCCCACTTTACAAAGTCTCGGCCTTGACCAGTTTTAGTGTGGTCAATTATTTCTAGTCTGTTTACTAAGTATTCCCAGTCCTTCATGTGTTCTCCTTATCTAATCCTGCTGCACGTTTGGCGGCTAATATTGCATCTGTGAAGTCCTGTGTTCTTCGATTGGTATCCACTGCTTTTTCTAGCTCCTTCACGAACTTGTCACACCACTCTTGGCCGCTATTCTCATACAGATACTTAGCTTGTACGGGGTCGAGGTATCCTTCTGACTGGAAGGCTTGTTTGATTTGGACTATCGCATCGTCTACATCTACAGCTTCATGCCATATTAACCGCAACTTATCTTCTAGGCTCATATAGTCTCCTTACATACCACGCAAGAACCGTTTATTAAACAGTGTTTGCCGGAATTAACAGCCGCATATCCGCAGTTCATGCACATATATCCTCGGGGTTAGGGTCTGGACGTTCAGGAAAATAGTAAATTGCGGCTCTGGGGTACTCTACGGCACTTGGCTTAGCGACTTGGTGTCCTTGGGCTGTAAGCGTCTCTGTATCTTGCTCATCCGCCAACCTAACTATCCCAGTCTTATCCAAAAAACCCTTCATAAAATCTTTAATCTCTAACCGTTCATATAGACGTTCAATGTTCATGTTGGCTCCTTAATAGTTACTTTGCAGTCGTAGCAGTATTCCCCATTTGTTTCTGGTATGGGCAGAATCGTTAAATGCGTACAGCGGACTGTTACTAGAACTACTGGCAGGATATTCATCCTATACCTCTGTAGTCTTCTTACTGGGGCCGCGCCGGCTCTTTAGACCACCTTTAGCGCCGGCAATTCTAGCTAACTCTCGGCCTCGTTCACCGGCAGCAAAACCACCGGTCTTACCGAGCTTACCGCCCTTAGCACCGATTTTGCCATAAAAATCTGAGCCATACTTAGCTTTGTTTGTTTGAGCTGCTTTGATACCACCAATTTTCGTGCCTGCCATTTGGATTTCTCCTACTTATTTGATTGTATTTATAATGTAGCACATGGCACCATAGTTGTAAAGCTTAATATGTGATTTTCACTTCACATGTCTGGTGGGGAGGAGCTAACTTGTTCTTTTTAGTCACACAGGTAACCTTGTGACCCACAACAACTCCTTTGTCGGAAACCTTGGCAGCACTACTTGTAGTCATAAGCACCCGAGCATCAACGCTATGTGCCCAGGCCCGGCCACCTGGTGGCTCTGGAGTAACATATAGCCCTATAGCTGGTCGGTACTGATTAAGGGCTATAAAGGCCGTCTTACTAACTGATAACAGCGGCCTGAATTTAACCACCCAGTGCTTAAGTAATAGGGCAAATAAGCCTATGCTACGTTCCCCGACTTCTTGGTTCTCTACAGTCAGGGGTGTTAACATGGCCAGACTATCCAATATAATAACGTCATACTTGTTACTTCTGACAGCCTCTATAAGAGCTTCACAGACTCTTTCTAAGCGACTATCAGCTAAATACTGGATATTGGCGGGGTCCGCGCCTAAAGCCAATACGTGGTCTTTATTAAGGCTATACTCAGTATCTATAAATAGTACCTTCTGGTCTTTAGACATATTGGCCATCAATAAGGTAGCTACGTGCGTTTTTCCGACGCCTTCCTTGCCCCACAGCTCAGTAATCCGCCCTCTGGCAAAGCCGCCACCTAGGATGTCGTCTAGTGGGGTACCACTCTTAATGAATTCTTGAGCGGCCTTGTCGCTTAGCTTGCCAATAGTAGGTTCTTCAGTCTTTTTAGCCATGCAATTGTTTCTCCATTCCGTAAGCCCATTCTAAATATTCTTTGCTAGCGCTAATAACTCGTTCTAACTCGTCTCTCTTTAAACTATAGCCTTTATTGAGGTCAGCTAGTTCAATTAGTTGGTTGGCCGTACCGTCCCCATACTTATAATCAAGTGCTTTATGGTAGGCTGCGTTGTTGCCGCTTAGCCACTTATTACACCTAACGCACTGTAGATTACAATTCTCATCAGAATAGCGTAGATACAGGTTGCCCCTACCAACAAAGTGACCAAGATTCTCCTGCTTGCCCCAGCGCCATTTTTGCTTGTCCTCATCGTAATAGCGCACTGTATAAACTTTTTCACAAGATATACACTGGCCCTGCCACTCGATATTACCAATTAAATCAGCGTCTCTTAGTCTAACGTAGTGGCCAAACTCTTTGTCGGCCTTACGCCTAAGCTCCGTAATCGTTGGTAGGGTTTGTTTCTTGGGCTTTGCCTTAGCCTTGAGTGTTGTTTTGGCTTTGAGGGGTGTCTTTGCTACTAGCGTGTTTTTTCTTTGCCGCATTACGGGAAATCTCCTTTAATTTTTCAGGATTATGTTTTGCTAGGTAGCGAAAACCACCATCGCCTTTATAGTTTTTACGAGATTTAGCTTGCCATTCTCGACGCTTGGCGGCCAAAGCCTCCTTACCACCGTATTTGGCAATCATTACTTCCTCCCGTTTGTCTGTCGAGTCTGTGATGGCCCTACCCTCTCTTTCTGACTGGCGTTGTTAGGGCTTTTTCTAAATCCCAGCCGTACTTATTGACACGCATCAATATCGTATTATGAGCCAAGCCTGTCTTTCGGCACCATTCTTGTAGCGTCATTTTTTCTCCTCCCATTTCGACTACGTGGTTGTTGCTACGATTATTAGCCTGTTCGCCCCAGCTAGCCCACCTACAATTACTCGGAGAATAGTCACCATTATGGTCAATCCTATCTAGGGTCATACCCGTTGGCTTATCACCCATATCTTCCCAAAAGTTGGCAAACCCTTTCCTCTTCGGCTCTAACCAGCGAGCACACACCTTTATGCCTCGTCCGCCGTATCTGTGGTATTTGCTGCCACTACTGTCATAGCAACGCTTCCGCATGTTCCAGTAAACCGTGCTCATTGTTTTCCAGTCTGTCATTGTATTACCTTAAAATGGAATATCGTCAAGCGATATTGGTTCGTCAGCGTCAACATCTATGACTTTGTCGGGAACAGGGCTAGGAGCTAGATTAGTAACTGGGTCGGGTAATTCGTTATCATCGACATAGGCACTTAGCCATTTGCCTTTAATAGCCTGTGGTAAATCAATTTTCTGGACCTCGACTAACTGTTCTTTAGTAAGCTCGTCACTGGTCTTGACGGGCGTGACACTATACTCAGTATCGTTAAGGCCGCTGCCAGTACGTTTAATAGCTACATCAAATTCGGTTGGCTCACCCCATTCCTCAACCAAATCAGCTATGCCATTATAGACACTGATGCCTTTCGTGAGGATTTGCGGACGATTAACTGGTTTACCATTGAACTCTCTAACAAACATTACCCAACTGTAGCGAGGTTTGTCGCCCTGCTTATAAATGCTGATGGCTGGCTCACTGGCGATGCGCCCTTTGACTTTGTCACCATCCTGCAATTTCAAATATAAGCCATCGGTGTTACCTGGTTGGTGTTGACTATAAATACTGCTCATTTCTTCTCCTTTAATGATTAAAAACTGACATTGCTATATCATTGACCTCTTCGTATGTTTCCCAGCCATCAAAGGCGCTTAATGGGATAACATAACATTCGATTCTACCATTAGTCTCGGTAGGATAGCGCTGAGCGGCATCTCTAGTAATACAGTAGCGTTGGCCGATTAGATGCTTAGCCTTAGTGAACTCTACTAATATAACGCTACTACCGTGGTGCACCTTATACTTGGCCAGTAATACAACCGGCTCAGCTAGCTCACCGTGCTTGTCTTTATACCTCGGACTCCAAATAGAAATCTTAGTTAGTAAGTGCGGTTTGTTTATGGTCATTTTCTGCCTTCCATTTATTATAATAATCTAGTGAACAGGGTGAACCCTCGTAGTAAAATGGGTTAAATTGCGCTTTAGCCAGAAACCCACCCTCATGTAAGTGACACGAACAGGGTGGAATAAACTTTTTCTCCCAATATTCATTTAACTTATTCCAGTAG
>OUNM010530940.1_pt1 | contig 30724 bp, 22 predicted proteins | sample 1769961 | NCBI WGS metagenome assembly OUNM01 (sample SAMEA3914820, study PRJEB12502) | metagenome | biome: forest; material: soil | place: USA | collected 2012-03-12 | depth 0.3 m | reverse complement strand
TTCAATCACACGCCGTTGATGGGTTGGTTTGCCGCGTTCTGCCATTGGCTCGCGACCGAGGGCGGCGATGGATCGGCCTTCAATTTCTATTTGCGGCTGCCGGCGATCTTCGCCGATTTCGGCACCGTTCTCACGTTGGTCTGGTTGAAACAAAAGACGGGGAAGCCGGCCTGGTGGGCGATCGGCCTGCTCGCGGTGAGCCCGGTCTCATTCATGGTCTCCGGTTTTCACGGAAACGTGGACCCGCTTATGGTTTTCTGCCTGGCGCTCGCAGCGGCGGCGTGCGTTGCGGAGCGGCCCGTGTGGTGCGGCGTTTTCCTGGCCGCGAGCTGCAATGTGAAGGTGGTCCCTATTTTCCTCGTGCCGGCATTTCTTTTCTATTGGTGGCATCGGGGACGCGTCGTTCGATTTAGCCTGCCGGCTGCGGGCCTGATGCTCGCCGGCTGGTCCTTGCCGCTCTGCAGCATCCCCATCGTCTTTCTCAAGGATGTCTTTGGCTATTCCAGCTACTGGGGCATGTGGGGAGTCACCTATGGCTTGCGCCTGACTAATCATCCGGCCCTGCGCGAAATGGGGTTTACCGACGCCTCTGCCACCCATCAAATCATTGCGCAAATTCTCAAGGCGATCGTGGTGATTGCCGTGCTGGCCGTCGCGTGGCGCCGGCGCAAAGTGGAACCGCTGGGGATTTTCACGACGCTCGCTCTTTCCTGGACGATCTTTTTCGTGCTGGCGCCGGGCTTTGGCGCGCAATACCTCGTGTGGCTGGCGCCGTTCTATCTCGTGGCCGCGGAGGGCTGGTACGCGGCACTCACGATTGCGAGCACCATCGGGCTGACGGTTTATTACACCGCCTCGTGTAACGGCGCGATCCCGTGGAATTTCGCACAGAACCCGAATCGCGGCATCGTCACCTCGAGCCCCTGGCTTGTGCTCACGTGGCTGGTGCTCGTCCTGTTTTTGGCGAAAACCGTGCGGGATTTGCTTTCGCGCACGCCGCCCGAAGCCGAGACCGAGTCGTTGGTTGAGCCCGCGATAGAAGCTTGAAATCAGCAACTTACCGGATGGCTACTAGCAATCCTCCCCAGAGCGAATGGCACGTTTCCCGCTTTCTCATGTTCCTACGACTATGGCCGTCTGTGAACTCTCCCAACAAAACGATATCGCCTGTGACCAGCCGCCGCTCATGAACAGTTGCACCATCTGTGGAAGCCGGCGCGTGCGGTACGAATTTTCCCACCATGAATCCCGAGTCATGCGCTGCCCGGATTGCCAGCTCATGTTTCTGAATCCGCAGCCCAGCGACTCGGAACTGGCGGCTATCTATAATGCCAACTATTTCCTCGGTGCGGAAAGCGAAGACGGCCGTGCCGCGACTCGCGCCATGAAATCCGAGACCGCGCGTGAGTATCTGCGCGCGATCAAGCGTTATGCCGGATCGAATACCGGGCGTTTGCTCGAGGTCGGCTGTGGAGACGGCGATTTTCTCGTGGAAGCCGAAGCGGCGGGCTACACTGTCGTCGGTGTGGAGTACGCCTCGGCGGCCTGCGATCAGGCTCGGAGCCGGCTGAAAAACGGCACGATCTGCTGCGGCGAATTGGCCGAAGCGGGACTCGAACCCGAGCAATTCGACGTGTGCATTTTGTCTGATGTGATCGAGCACGTGCGCGATCCCCGGGCCTTTCTCGAACTCATCCACAAGCTGCTCAAGCCGGATGGCGTGATCTTTATTGCCACGCCGTCACTGGCCTCCTGGAGCGCGCGGCTGCTTCGCCAAAACTGGATGGAATGGAAGCGGGAACATCTCACTTACTTTGATCCGAGCACCATCCAGACGGCTCTTTTCAAAACGGGTTTCCGCGAGATGATCGTGCAGCCCGGTTGGAAGATTCTTAGCCTTTCCTATATCGTCCAGCATTTCGAACGGTATCCGGTTCCCTTCGTCACACCGGCGATGAAAACCCTGCGCCGCTTCCTGCCGAAGGCGAGCATGGAGAAATATCGGCGAGTCGTCGCCAGCGGGATGATGGTGTTTGCCCGGAAGAAGGAGGTGGCCGCGCAGCCCAAGCTTTCCGTGGTGCTGCCGGCATATAACGAAGCCGCCACTTTTGAATCACTTCTCAAAGCGGTGCTGCGCAAACGCGTTCCCGATCTCGAAATCGAAGTGGTAATCGTCGAAAGTAACTCGACGGATGGCACGCGTGAAATCGCCTGCAAATACAAGGATCATCCCGGTGTGCGTCTCGTACTGGAAGACAAGCCACAAGGCAAAGGGCACGCCGTGCGCACCGGCCTGACGCATGCCACCGGCGACTACGTGCTCATTCAGGACGCGGATTTGGAATACGATCTGGAAGACTATGATGCGCTGCTCGAGCCGCTCACGTCAGGTCGCGAGGCTTTTACCCTCGGCGCGCGCCACGGCGGCGGCGCGTGGAAGATGCGGCAGTTCACCGGACAGCCGCTGCTCAGCATGGTGCTCAATAGCGGCCATTGGTTTTTCACGACGCTCGTCAACGTGCTCTTTTGGCAGAAGCTCAAAGATCCGTTTACGATGTATAAAGTCTTCCGCCGCGATTGCCTGTACGGGTTGAACTTCAAATGCAATCGATTCGATTTCGACTACGAATTGCTGGTCAAGCTGCTGCGAAAGGGCTATCGCGCCGTGGAGCTACCCGTGAATTATCGTTCCCGTTCCTTTAAAGAAGGCAAGAAAGTATCCATGTTTGGCGATCCGCTGAGCTGGGTCAAAGCATGTTTTAAACTGCGTCTCGAAACTGTCGATCCGATGGCTGAAGTGGAGCGCAGCCGCACTTCCGGATCTTCACACTAAGATACTGGGAATGAACGCCTTCGTGACGGGTGCCGCCGGCTTCATCGGCAGCAACCTGGTGGACCGCCTCCTTGCCGATGGCCACAAAGTGGTCGGCTGGGATAATTTCTCCACGGGACAGGAGCGATTTGTCGAGTCCGCTTCGAAAAATGCTAGTTTTCGGCTCGTGAAGGGAGACAATCTCGACAAGGCTGCGTTGGTGGAAGCGATGCGCGGGTGCGACACGGTCTTTCATCTGGCGGCCAATGCCGACGTGCGCTTTGGCCTGCAGGCACCAGGGCGCGATCTCGAGCAGAACACCATCGCGACATTTAACGTTCTCGAAGGCGCGCGGGCGAATGGCATCAAGCGCGTGGCTTTCTCCTCCACGGGTTCCGTTTACGGCGAAGCCGAAGTGATTCCGACGCCGGAAGTGGCTCCCTTTCCGGTCCAGACTTCGCTTTACGGGGCCTCCAAACTAGCCTGCGAAGGCATGCTGGCGGCTTATGCCGAGGGATATGAGTTTGACGTATTCATATTCCGGTTTGTTTCCATACTCGGCGAACGTTATACGCACGGGCATGTGTTCGATTTTTACAAGCAACTGCGCGAACACCCGGATCGCCTCGACGTGCTCGGCGATGGCACCCAGCGCAAGTCTTACTTGTATATCGGAGATTGTGTGTCCGCGATTTTGCACTCGATGAGCCTCGGGGATGAAAAGAAGGGGCGCGTGCGAATCTATAATCTCGGCACCAATGAATATTGCACGGTGAAGGATTCCATCTCCTGGATTTGCGGGCGTCTTGGAGTTCAACCTGAACTGCGCTTTGGCACAGGCAATCGTGGATGGGTGGGCGACAATCCGTTCATCTTTTTGGATACGGCCAAAATCCGCGCCACGGGCTGGACGCCGCAACTCACCATTCGCGGTGGCATTGAAAAAACCGTCGATTTTCTGCGCGAAAACCCCTGGGTGCTCGAAGCGCGCTGAGCCGCTCCCTTATGAAACACGAGCTTCTCGAACGCACCGCCATCGTCACGGGAGCTTCGCGAGGGTTGGGACGGGAGTTGGCGAAAAGTTTGGTGCAACAGGGCGCACATGTCGCGCTCGTGGCGCGCGGCTCGGCTGCTTTGGAGGAGACGACGGCCGCCTTGCGCGGTTTGCGGGTGGATGAACGCCAGAAGATTGTCGCCTATCGGGTGGATTTGCGCGACACCGCCGATATTCATACTTTCGTAACGGCTTGCCGCCGTGATTTTCCCGGCATTGATATATTAGTCAACAACGCCGCGATCCAGGGACCGATCGGCCCCTTTGAAAAGCTGGATTTCGAGGCGTGGGAAAATACTTTTAAGGTGGATTTTCTCGCGGTGGCCCGGCTTTGCCAGCTAGTGATTCCCGACATGCGCAAACGCGGTGGAGGCAAAATCATCAACCTTTCCGGAGGCGGGGCCACCGGGCCTCGTCCCGATTTCTCCGCTTATGCTTCCGCCAAAGTAGCTCTGGTGCGGCTTACGGAAACGCTGGCCGTGGAGCTGCGCGAGGATCATATCGACGTGAACTGCGTCGCGCCGGGGGCAATGAATACGCAAATGCTCGAGGAGATTCTCGCCGCAGGGCCGGAAGCCGCTCGCTTTGAACACGGGCGGGCGCGCGAACAAAAAGAATCCGGCGGTGCTTCGCTGCAAAAGGCCGCGGACCTGATTCTTTTCCTGGCTTCGAAATCAAGTAACGGAATTTCCGGGCGGTTGCTCAGCGCCATTTGGGACGATTGGCAGAGTCTGCCGCAGAGGCGGGATGTGCTCGCAGCGTCCGACGTTTACACATTGCGCCGGATTGTACCCGGAGATCGGGGGCTTTCGTGGTAACGCGCGTCGCCATCGTCGGAGCCGGCCTGATCGGCCATAAGCGCTCGAAAGCGCTGGGCGGGGCGTCGCTGCGGGTGGTTTGCGACCTTGATTTGAAGCGCGCCGAGGCGCTGGCTCGCACGGCTCCGGAATGCCGTGCTGTATCTGAGATCGGTGCAGCGATGGATAGTTGTGATGCCGTGGTCGTCGCGACTACGCATCACACACTATGTGAGCTCGCGCTTGTCGCGGTGAAGGCGGGCAAACATGTGCTCTTGGAAAAACCTGGCGCCATCCGTTCGGCGGACTTGCGAGAGCTGCGGAGCGAAGCGGAAAAGCGCGGGGTGTGTGTGCGCCTCGGGTATAACCATCGCTATCATCCGGCGTTTCTCAAAGCGCGTGAGATTGTGGATGCGGGCGGTGTGGGCGATCTCATGTTTATCCGGGGACGGTATGGACACGGGGGACGAATCGGGTACGACCGCGAGTGGCGTGCTGATCCCAAACTTTCCGGTGGTGGCGAGTTAATTGATCAAGGGGTTCACCTGATCGACCTTTCAAGCTGGTTTCTGGGGCCTTTTACCAATGTCGCAGGCGACGCGCCGACCTGCTATTGGGACATGCCCGTGGACGACAATGCCTTCCTGCATCTTCGTACAAGTAACGGTCGGACCGCCTGGCTGCATGCGAGCTGCACGGAATGGAAAAACCTTTTCTCCTTCGAAATCTACGGGCGCACGGGAAAGCTGCATATCGATGGTCTCGGCGGCTCGTACGGCGTCGAGCGTCTCGTTTATTATAAAATGCTCCCGGAGATGGGCCCGCCGGAGACGACTGCCTGGGAATACCCGCGCGGGGATCGTTCCTGGGAAATAGAGTTCGCGCATTTTCTGGAAGACATTCGCCTCGGCCGCAAACCCCAGCCCGGCCTCGACGAAGGGATCGCCACCCTCGAAGTCGTGGAAAAAATCTACGCCTCAAAGCCTACATGATCATCACCCGTTCTCCACTCCGGATCAGCCTCGGCGGCGGCGGCACCGATCTGCCGTCGTACTATAGCCAGTACGGCGGTTTTCTCATCGCCGCGGCCATCAATCGCTATGTCTATATTACGATCCATCGCACCTTTGTGCAGGAGTTGATCGTAAAGTATTCGCGGTTGGAGCGCGTGCAGCGGCCAGAGGAATTGAACCATCCGATTATTCGCGAAGCGCTCGCGGCCGCGGGAATTACCGAGCCGTACCTTGAGATCACCTCCATGGCGGACATTCCGGCGGGCACAGGCCTCGGTTCCTCCGGCTCGTTTACGACGGCATTGTTAAAAGCGATTTACACCTTCCAGCAGCGCATCAGCAGCCCGAGCGAAATCGCGGCGCAAGCGTGTGAGATCGAGATCGACCGGTTGCACGAGCCCATCGGCAAGCAGGATCAATACATCGCCGCCTATGGTGGCGTTACTGCGTTCGATTTCGAAAAGGATGGAACGGTTAAAGTAACACCGTTAAAGATTTCTGAGGAAACGCTCTTCAATTTGCAGGACAATCTGCTCCTTTTCTTCACTGGCTACACGCGATCCGCTTCCGAAATCCTGAAAGATCAGGACAAGAAAACCAAGACGGCGGATTCGGCGATGATCGACAATCTCCATTTCGTCAAAGATCTCGGCATGAAGAGCAAACATGCGCTCGAGACTGGCGACCTGCCGCATTTCGCTTACTTGATGGACCTCCACTGGCGTCGCAAAAAGGAACGCACCAGCGGCATGAGCAATGGCCCCATCGATCAATGGTACGATCTGGCCATGAAAAACGGCGCACTCGGCGGCAAACTCATCGGCGCGGGCGGCGGCGGTTTCCTCATGTTCTATACGCAGGATAACACGCGCCTTCGCCACACCATGGCCAAGGCCGGGCTCAAAGAAGTGCGGTTCAGCTTCGATTTCGAAGGCACCAAACTGCTCGTTCAGGATTGAAAACGTCTCTCGAGTCCATCCCTGTGGCCATCCTTGCCGGCGGTCTGGCGACGCGCCTCCGTCCGCTCACGGAGCAGGTGCCCAAGGCGCTCATTCCTGTGGCAGGCGAGCCGTTCATCGCGCACCAATTGCGTTTGCTGCATTCTCACGGGTTTCGCTCGGTCGTGCTCTGCGTCGGTTACTTGGGAGAAATGATCGAGCAGGAAATCGGCGATGGCGCGGCTTTTGGCATGCAGGTGCGCTATTGCTACGATGGCCCCAAGTTGCTCAAAACCGGCGGTGCGCTGGCGCAGGCTTTGCCGTTACTTGGGAAAACCTGGTTCATGCTATACGGCGATTCCTATCTCCGCATCGACTACGGCGCGGTCTATGAAACTTATCTGGCCAGCGGAAAGCCTGCACTCATGACCGTGCTGGAAAATCATAATGCCTGGGATCGCAGCAACGTGCTCTTCAAAGACGGCCAGATTGTCAAATACGACAAGCACGCGCCCCTCCCCGAGATGCATCACATCGACTACGGGCTGAGCGTTTTCGAATCGGCGGTTTTTGCCGGAAAAGAAGGCCAGACCTTCGACCTGTCCGACCTGCAGAGTGAACTCGCGGCCAAGGGCCAGATGGCTGGTTATCTCGCCGAGCATCGCTTTTTTGAGATTGGTTCTCCCAGCGGATTGCGAGAGCTTGAAACTTACCTTACCGCGTCTTCCTCACCATGATCACTTACGCCGCTCAGCATCTTAACGAAGCCTCCGAAATCATTCGCCGCCTCGACCCGGAGCTTCTCGATAAAATGGCCGATCTGCTCGCGCAGGTCCGCGAACGCGGCGGCCGCCTTTTCATCCTCGGCGTCGGCGGCAGCGCCGCGAATGCCTCTCATGCCGTCAATGATTTTCGCAAAATCTGCGGCTTCGAATGCTATGCGCCCACGGACAATGTCTCCGAGCTCACGGCGCGCACCAACGACGAAGGTTGGGCGACCGTTTTTGCTGAGTGGCTCCGGGGCAGTCGTCTCAATTCCAAGGACGCTCTGCTCGTCTTTTCGGTCGGCGGCGGCAATCTGGAAAAGAATGTGAGCCCCAATCTCGTGGCTGCCCTCGAACTGGCCAAAACCGCCGGTGCCATGATTCTCGGTATCGTCGGAAAAGATGGCGGCTACACCGCGCAAGTGGCCGATGCGTGTGTCATAGTTCCGACCGTGAATCCCACCAATATCACGCCGCATCAGGAAGCCTTCCAGGCCGTCTTGTGGCATCTCCTCGTGTCTCATCCGGCGCTGAAGGTAAACGCCACGAAGTGGGAGAGCGTGCGCTGACTATGGCCCAGGAAGGAAAACGCGCCGTTTTCCTGGATCGCGACGGAGTGATCAACGAACCGGTGGTGCGGGAAGGCAAGCCTTACCCGCCGGCGACGCTCGCGGAATTCCGCCTTCTGCCAGGGGTGGTGGAGGCTTGCTATCGGCTGAAATCCGCGGGCTTTCTCCTCGTGGTGGCAACGAATCAGCCGGATATCGGCCGCGGCACCCAAACGCGCGAAGCCGTCGACGCCATGCACGAATTCATGTGCCGGAAGCTTCCCATCGACCACGTCGAAATGTGTACTCATCCGGGCCGCGGCTCGGTGTGTGCCTGTCGTAAGCCGGCACCGGGGATGCTCCTGCACGCAGCGGAGCTTCTTGGGATTGATCTGGCCCGTTCCTTCATGGTGGGAGATCGCTGGCGGGATATCGACTGCGGTGCTGCCGCGGGCTGCCGAACGGTATTTATCGACTGGGGCTATGATGAAGAGCTGCGGGCAGTCCCCGATGCCATCGTACATTCCCTCGAAGAGGCTGCCGCGCATATCCTGGCGTAGGGCCGCTGGAAAACGCAGGGGCGCAGAGCCAAGGAGTTGAGCGACGCGGAGGAAATGAGGCTTCTCTGTCTCTCTTTGCGAAACTCAACTCTCTCTCTCTCTGCACCTCTGCGTTTTTTAAGGAAGCCGGAATCAAACGGAGGTACCTCGAACCGAGCTCGTACTCACCTGTCCCCAACAGTGCTGGCACGCTTATAGCTGAACAGTCTGCACCATGAAACCACTACAAAGCCTGTGCGTTAAACTCTTCGCGGACGGCGCCGACAAAGCGGGGATGCTTTCTCTCTACCAGAACCCCCTCATCAAGGGGATCACCACCAATCCCACCCTGATGCGGAAGGCCGGGATTTCCGATTACGAAAACTTTGCCAAAGACGTGCTGGCCGTCATTCGCGACAAGCCGATCTCGTTCGAGGTTTTCGCCGATGAATTTCCCGAAATGCGCCGCCAGGCTTTGCAGATGCGCAACTGGCAGGAGAACGTTTTCGTGAAAATCCCGGTGATGAATCCGCGCGGTGAATCCGCCATTTCCCTCATCCACGACCTCGCGCAGGACGGTGTGCAGCTGAACGTGACCGCGATCCTTACGGAAAAGCAGGCGGAAGAAGTGGCCGCCGCGCTCGATCCTTCGGTGGCCTCGGTGATCTCGATTTTTGCGGGCCGCATCGCCGATACCGGCGTTGATCCGCTGCCCGTCTTCCGCGTGACGCAGCGTGCGGTGCGCCGTTTGCCGAAAGCCGAAATCCTCTGGGCAAGTGTACGCGAAGTTTTTAATATCTACCAGGCTGAGGAAGCCGGTGCGGATATCGTGACGGTGCCTCACGATATTCTCCGCAAGGCCATGGAATTCTGCGGACGCGACCTCGATTTGCTCTCTCTGGAAACGGTGCAAATGTTTGACCGTGACGCCAAAGCGGCGGGATTCACTCTTAGCCCCGCCCTCACCGAAGTCACGGCGCCGCCGGCGGCCGCCTGATTTTGTCAAGTAACGACGAGATCGGCATTTCCGGCTGCAATTTCGCGGCTGACTAGCATTTGCATTCATGAGTTTAGCAATCACCGAACACACCCCAGCCGCGTCTGAAGTTGCGTCCGTAGCAGAAGTGGCGGAGGTGAAGACCAACCGGCCTCCTCGCCGGTGGTGGTGGCTCTTTCTGGCCGCCGTGCTCCTCTTCGGAGCGTACGTGTATCTGCCGGTGCGGCATTTCGAGTTCATCAATTTCGATGACAACCTCTTCGTCGATGGCAATCCGTTTCTGAAAAAGGGCATCACTCCCCTCACCCTGGAGTGGGCATTCAACGCGAATCTCACCATGCCGTCGAAGCACGCGGAATATTTCATTCCGCTCACGCTGATTTCACGGCTCATCGATGCGCAGTTGTATGGCATCAATTCCGGTGCGTTTCACGTCACCAGTGCGCTCATTCATCTCATCAATACGATCCTGCTGGGCTGTGCTCTTGGCTATCTCACGGGCTATTGGAATCGCTCGGCGATTGTCGCGCTGTTCTTCCTGGTTCATCCGCTCAATGCCGAGCCTGTTTGCTGGCTTTCGGCGCGCAAAGACATTCTCAGCGCGACCTTCTTTTTTGTCACGCTGCTGGCCTACGCTCATTATATTCGGCGTCAGAACATCAAACGCTATCTCCTGGTGTTCGCGGCCTTTACGGCCTGTCTCCTGTCCAAGCCGATGGGCGTGAGTTTTCCGTTTGTTCTTTTGTTACTTGATTGGTGGCCGCTGAACCGATGGAAAGCCGCGGGTTCCGATCGTACGGAATGGCTCCGCCTTATCGCGGAGAAGATCCCGCTTATCCTGATGGCCATTGGCAGCTCCGTGCTCGCCGTGGTGAGCCAAAAGGACTGGGGTGCGTTCGATCCCATGGCGTCGCTGCCCTTCTCCGCTCGTGTCGAGAATGCCATCCTCTCCTACGGTCTTTATTTGCGCCGGGTCTTTTGGCCGAGCGATCTCTCGATCTTCTACCCGCATCCCGGCAGCACGATCCAGCTTTGGCAAGTAGGCCTCGCTTTCGCGGTTCTCGCCGCGGGTGGACTCGCCGCTATCTACTGGCGAAATCGCGCGCCGTACGCACTGGTGGGTTACTTGTGGTTCGGGATCGTGCTCGGTCCGGTGATCGGCCTCGTGCAGATTGGCGGCCAGGCGATGGCGGATCGTTATGCTTATCCATCCGTGCTGGGAATCTTCATTATCGTCGTCTGGGGCGTCGCGGAACTGCTGCATTCACGGCCGAATATCGTGCGCGGCCTTGCTTTCGCCTCCGTGGCCGTCATGGCTTTCTTTGGAGCAAAGCAGGCACTGACCTACCATGATAGCATCACCGTCTTTCGCCATGCGCTGGCAGTGACTACGGAAAGCCCGCTGGCTCATCTCAATCTCGCTTGCGCGCTCGAAGTCAAAGGAGAGCTCGCGCCCGCCAAGGCGGAGTTTCTGCGCACACTGAAGATCGATCCCGAAAACGGTCTCGCCTGGAATGATCTCGCCCACGTCGAAGATGTGATGGGTGATGTGCCGAACGCGGTCGAACATTTCAAAGTGGCGCTCAAGATCAAGCCCGACAATCATTTCAGCCTGCTCTATCTCGGACGTTTCTATAACAAAAACAAGCGGCCCGACGTCGCGGAGCAGCTTTTCCGCCGGTTGCAGCAGGTGGATGCGGGCGTGCCGCAGGCCTATAACGAACTCGGTGATCTTTACGCCAAACAGGATCGCTGGGAGGAGGCGGTACAGGTCTGGCAAACGTGCATCCACAACCTTCCCGAACACGAAACGGCGCACGCTCGCCTGGCCGACGCTGAAGCACATCGCGCTGCGCAACTGGCGGCGGGAGTTTCCAAAGCGGCTGCGAAGGAATAGCGTTCACGCGTAGTGCGCACGAACGCGACGCGCTATTTTTTCTTAGATTTTTCGTGTGGCCGATCGTGAAATATCTCCGCTAACAAACTTCTCGGCGTGCGGGTCTTTTCGGCGACATGAAAACTATCATTTTGATCGTTGCCATGTTCTCCCTGGAAAGTGCAGGCGCCTTTGCGGATACCATCCGCCTGGCCGATGGCTCGACCGTAGAGGGCGAGCTCGGGGCGCCGGCTGAGATCACCGTGAAGACTGCTGCCGGCGAAAAGCGGGTGCCGTTTACCCTGCTCTCGCCGGAACTGCAAAAGCAGTATTGGCGCAAGGCCGCGGAAGATGCCGCGCGAGCCATGGCCCTGGAAGCCAGCTCTACTGCGCCAGTGACCGATGATGATTTGTCCGGCCTCGCCAATGAGGTGAATCTCGACACCTGGGCGCAGGCCACCGCCGTCGGTTCTTTCCGCGACAAGGCGGAAAAGCGCGGTCCGGGCGGTCTCGTCGTGACCAAAGCCTTCAACGCCATCGAGGAGAACTGGGTGACCGTTTATTCGCCCAAAGACCCGGTCGGCCAATCCGGAAACTGGGATTCCCAAGTCGCCAAGGCGCGCCTCATGCAGGATCGCCCCCTGCAATTTGTGCAAAAGCGGTGGCTGGAGGCCTTTATCAAGGCGGGAGAGGCGGTCTCAAAGCGGGATTCCGGGCAGTTTGCCCTCCTGGTGCGGGAGCTCAAGCGCAGCCCTTTGAACCTCGCCATGGTGGGGGAAAAGATTCCCTAACTTTTTCACAGCATTTTCATGAAATTCGGGTTATTCATGGGCGACACCTCAGAACAAAAACCTGCCTATGTTTGGTAAAAACAAAAAGAAAGCCCTGTGGGTTCAGACCGCTCTCGACCGCTATGAGCGCCCGCTCCTGCAGTACGCCCTCAGCATCGTGCAGGATCTCGACCGTGCCCGGGACATCGTGCAGGACACGTTCATGCGCCTCCATAAGCAGGAGCAGGAGGCCATCGAGGGACACCTTTCCCAATGGCTTTTCACCGTCTGCCGCAACTGCGCGCTGAAGTCGCTCAAGAAGGAAGAGCGCTACATCTACGTGGAAGCGCAGGAATTTGAGCAGAAGAAGTGTGAAGGTCTCACTCCCTTGATGGAGCTCGAGCGCAAGGAGCAGATCAGCCGCCTGATGGAGCTGGTCAAGGAGTTGCCCAAGAATCAGCACGAGGTCGTGCGTCTCCGCTTCCAGCACCATCACTCCTACCAGGAAATTTCAGAAATCACCGGGCTCAGCGTCGGCAATGTCGGCTTTCTTCTGAATGCCGCTATGCGCAACCTCCGTTCCAAGATGGAGCGCGACGAGAAGGACGAAAAAATCATTTATCTCACCAAGACAGCATGAGGGGTAAACTCTCCGATCAAGATCTCACCAATTACGCGCTCAACGACGGGCTCGATTCGCGCGAGCGGCTCTATGTGGAGTCGCTACTCGCCGTGTCTGAAGAATGCCGGCACGACGTTTATGACATCATCGAGATGGGGCAAATGCTCGATGAAGGCTTTGACAGCGAAAGCGACCGCACTGCGGCGATGCTCACTCCCGAGCAGCGGGCCAAGCTCGTGCTTCCGATGCGGCACTACAATCCGTGGATGTTCGCTCAGAAGCTGGCCGCTGCCATTGCGCTCTCCGCGCTGGTGGCCCTCGGTATTACCAGCCCGCGCTTCGGTCACGCCGTCACTTCCTCCAATGGAAAGATCGCGCAGGTCACCAAAGGGGTCACCCAGATGGTGCAGAACGCAGTATCTTCCGGTCAGGACGTGGACTTCGCTTCCTTTGTCGATCTCCACTTTGACGACGACACCTCTTCCTGGCTGCAAACGGCCAATGACACGCTTTCGCAGTCGTCCACCATTTGCACCCCGCCATCCTGGCCGGAGACCGATCTTGGTTCGCTTCGCTAAAGTGGTTCGCCTCGCTAAAAGCTGAGCGATCCGGTATCTGCCGGTTCTGTGATTTTCCAAATGCCGCGTCCCGCACTCCGGGAGCGGCATTTTTTGTGGAGAGTCAAATCGCCTGCTCTTCAGTCTTCTTTTTGAAATAAGGCATCTAATAGCTTCGCCTGATTTCCAGTTTCTCTTAAACAAATCCACCCCTCTCCTTGAGCATGACCACCGAAACTTCTCTCGGCACTCCCGCCAACCCCGCTTCTTCTACTTCCAGCTCAGTGCCCGCTGACGATAAAGCGGCAGCAGCCATGTTGGTCGATGGGTACAACAAGATCGTCGGTGAGATGGGCAAGTTCATCGTCGGCCAGGCCGATGTGATCGAACAGCTCGTCATCGCGGTCCTCGCCGGCGGCCACTGCTTGCTGGAAGGGGTGCCAGGCCTCGCGAAGACGGCCATGATCCGGTCGCTGGCGCGCTGCATGGATCTTGGGTTCCGGCGCATCCAGTTTACCCCTGACCTGATGCCGGCGGATATCACGGGCACCGACATCATTCAGGAAGATCCCGCGACGGGCCGCCGCCAGTTCATTTTCCAAAAGGGGCCGATCTTTTCGCAGATGATCCTGGCCGACGAAATCAACCGCACCCCGCCGAAGACGCAAGCGGCGCTGCTCGAGGCGATGCAGGAACATTCGGTGACGGTGGGTGGTCACACGCTGAAGCTGGAGGAGCCGTTCTTCGTGCTGGCGACGCAAAATCCGATCGAGCAGGAAGGCACCTACCCGCTGCCGGAAGCGCAAAAGGACCGGTTCATTTTCCTGGTGAAAGTCGATTATCCCGATCGTGAGCAGGAGCGGCAGATCATTGCCCGGACTACAGGCACCTTTGATGCCGATCTGCATCCCGTGATCCAGGGTGAGCAGATCATTCAACTTCAGAAAGTGGTACGCAAGGTGCCGGTGCCGGATCACGTGATGGATTTCGTGCTCGATATCGTGCGCTTCACCCGCCCGAACAGCGCGGATGCGCCGGCTTTCATCAAGGAGCTCATCGACTGGGGCGCCGGCCCGCGTGCCTGTCAGAACCTCGTACTCGCCGCGAAGGTGCGTGCGGTGCTGCGGGGACGCTTCCATGTCACGGATGATGACATCGTCGCGCTGGCCCTGCCGGTGCTGCGACATCGCGTCGTGCCCACTTTCAACGCGGAGGCGGAGGGTGTGAAGGTGGACGAAATCATCACCCGTATCATCAACGCCGTCCCCCGCGGCGAATCGAAGAAAGTCCTGTGATTTTCGATTTTGATCCGCTCTTCCAAGCGTCCCCTTCGGGCTCGCTTCGCTCGTCTGTCTCGCTCCGCTCGGCTCGATTTTCGATTTTTGATTGGCGGGCGGCGTGCACTGGCACGCCCATTACTCTTTCGGCCGTTCACGCCCTTTGCACCGTCACGTAGATTTGTTTTCGTTACTTGTAGCCGCACGCGCTCACCCCAATCGAAAATCGAAATTCATAAATCGAAAATTCCCGCGCCGTGTCTCACGTTACCGATTTTCTCTCCCCGGCGGATCTGCAAAAGATCTCGAACCTCCAGGTGCTGGCGCGCCAGGTGGTGGAGGGGTTTTGCTCCGGGCTGCATCGCTCGCCGCACAAAGGTTTCAGCGTCGAGTTCAAGCAGCACCGGCAATATGTGCCGGGTGATGAAATTCGCCATATCGACTGGCGCGTTTTTGGGCGGTCGGATCGCTATTATATCCGCGAATACGAGGAAGAAACCAATCTTCGCGCGACTCTGCTTCTCGACCTGAGCGGCTCGATGGCCTATGGCCGCAACGGTTTCAGCAAATACCAATATGCCACGCGGCTGGCCGCCTGCCTGTCGTACTTGATGCTTGGGCAGCAAGACAGCGTTGGCCTGGTTACTTTTGATACCGAAGTGCGGCGCTACATCCCGCCGCGGTCACGCGTCAGCCATCTGCGCGTGTTACTTGATGAGCTGGAGAAGGGGAAGCCCGGCGGCGAGACGGAGCTGGGTGATGTCTTTCACGATCTGGTGCCAAAGCTGCACCGTCGCGGCCTCTTAGTGATTATCTCCGATCTCTTCGGCGATGTCTCCTCACTGCTCAAGGCGCTCGCGCATTTTCGTCACGCGCACCACGAAATCCTGATCTTCCAAATCTGGGACCGTGACGAGCTGGAATTTCCTTTCAAAGGCTGGACGCAGTTCGATTCGCTGGAAACGGCAGGTGTGAAGCATCTGCTTGATCCGGCCATCCTGCGGCAGGCCTATCTAGCCAATCTGCAAAAATTCCGGGATGAACTGACGCGCGGCTGCCGGCGGCACAAAATTGATTTGGTGCCGTTTACGACGGATCAGCCGTATGCCGAGGCGCTGGCGGCTTATTTGGGGAGGAGGGCCGCGCGGGCGTGAAACAAAAGGAAAAACGTTCAACGTTCAACGTTCAACGTTCAACGTCGAAGGAAGGCTCGATCAATAAGGTCGCGCCGGAAATTCGCATTTATGACCTGGAGGATCGGCTTTTCGATTTTTCGGCGCGAATCATTTCAGTAGTGGATGCATTGCCTGCTTCGCGCGCGGCCAATCACATTGCAGGACAGCTTATCCGTTGCGGCACCTCGCCGCTCCCCAATCATGGTGAAGCCCAAGCCGCAGAATCACGTGCGGATTTTATTCACAAATTGAAAATTTGCCACAAGGAACTCCGGGAAACGCGACGCTGGCTTCGTCTGATCGTCCTTACGAAAATGATCGCGCCGGCCACAAAAGCGGAGCCCTTGCTTGATGAAACCACAGAGTTGATTCGCATCTTTTATCGGAGCATTCGCACCGCCGAACAAGACGCTACGTCGTACGTTCGTGAAGATGGCGCAGACATCGGTTACTTGAACGTTGAAAGTTGAGCGTTGAATGTTGAACGTTTTTCCAACTCCCCAATTCGCCCCGAGTGAAAGGCTCCGCTCCGCGCCATGACCTTCCTCAACGCGACTCTTCTCCTCGGCGGCCTCGCTTTGGCTATTCCGATCATCATCCATCTCTTTCACAAGAGCCGGTTTCAGATCGTGAAGTGGGGGGCGATGCATTTGTTGGAGACAGTCATTCGCGTGAATCGGCGCCGGGTGCGGATTGAGCAGATCATTCTACTGATTGTGCGTGCGTGTTTGCCTATCTTTCTCGCGCTGGCCATGGCGCGGCCCATTTGGAAAGGGAACCAGAAGCTGCTCGGCGAATCGCGTACTTCCACGATCGTCGCGCTGGATAATTCCTACTCGATGCAGGCTACGCGCGCGGGCCAGTCGAATTTCAGCCTCGCGACAGATGAAGCCGCGCGGATCGTTGGCAATCTCAAGCGCGGTTCTGATGTGCAGGTGCTGCTCATGGGCGACGGTGTCACGCCGATGTTCGATGAGCCGGTTTACGATACGGCACGCGTGGCGCAAGCGCTCGGGAAACTCGATGCCGGGTTTGGCTCTGCGGCGGTGCCGGATGCGCTGGAGTATGCGGCGGGTGTCTTTGCCAAGATGCACGAGTCGGCGCGCAATCTTGTGGTCTTCACTGATTTCCAGCGCGTTTCCTTTGAAGCGACCTCCGACGCACGGCTCGGTGAAAAAATTGATCGACTGAAGAGGCTTCCCATTCCGCCGGGCATCACCTTTTTCAATGTCGGCGAGGAAGTGCGCGACAATGTGGCGGTGGAATCGCTGGAGTTTTCCAAGCTCATGGTGGGCGTGGGCCAAAAGGTGCAAATCCGCTCGAATATCCGCAACTACGGCGATGCTAACTATCCCGACTTGCGCGTCTATTTCCGGGTGGATGGCCGGGAAAAATCCGCTTCACAAGTAATGCTCGGGCCGCACGCGTCGTCCCAAGTCTTATTCACGCACGCCTTTGATACCGCGGGTTCGCACGTCGTGGAAGTTTTCGCCGATGCCGATCCGCTGAAAGCGGACAATTCGTGCATGGCCAGTATTCCGGTGCGTGACAAGCTGCCCGTGCTTCTCGTTAACGGCGCTCCGAGTCCCGAGCCGCTGAAGGGTGAGACGGATTTTGCGGAGATTGCTTTGCAACCTTATGCCGCGGGCAAAGTCGATCTGGCGGATCTTATTTCCACAAAGGTAATCAAGCCGGAAGAAGTGAATGCGCAGACGCTGGCCAACGCCGCTGTCGTGATCGCTGCGAACGTGCGCAAATTCGACGATGGCCAGCTCCATGCACTCGAGGAGTTTGTGAAAAACGGCGGCGGCTTGCTCATTTTCCCTGGGGATCGCGTGGATTCTCCGTGGTACAACGGGCCGCTTTATCGAGAAGGAGCCGGCTTGCTCCCGCTGCAACTCGGAGCGCTGGCGGGTGATTTGAAAGAAAGCGCGCCTTCCACCTCCATCGTCTCACAGCGTTTTGAAAATCCGGCGCTGGAATTGTTCAACGATCCACGCAACGGCAGCTTCTCCGACGTCGCGATCAAGCTGTGGTTCAAATTCAAGGAAGCGGGGGACCGTCCGTCCGCGGGTCGCACGACGGTGCTGGCACGGCTCGATAGCGGCGACCCGCTTTTCACGGAGAAGCAGTACGACGGTGGCCACGTAATCGCCTGCGCTACGGCGGTCGATGCCGATTGGAGCAATCTGCCGATGCGTTCGTGTTACTTGCCTCTCATGCAGCGCCTGACCGTCTATTTGGCTTCCACCATTTATCCGCCGCGCAATCTGCAGGTGAATCAGCCAATTGCCGCGTTTCTTTCCCTGGCGGATGTGGGCAAGAAGGCCACGTTAGTCACTCCGGAAGGCGCGACGATCGAGGTGCCGATCGCCAAAAAGGGCGAACGTGGCGAAGTGGAATATGCGAAGACGCAGCGTCCGGGTCTCTACACGCTCACTCCGCCAGACGGCAAAGCCATTCACTATGTCGTGAACGCTTCGCGCAAGGAGAGCGACCTCCAGCGGCTGAACGCGCAAGAAATCGCCGATTTCGCCAAGGCTCACGGAGTGCGGGTGGTTCATTCCGGTGCGGAGTATCAGCAGATCGAGCATACCCAGCGCTATGGGCATGAGATGTGGAAAGGGGCGCTCTGGGTGCTTTTGGCGTTTTGCTTTTTGGAGTTGTTTTTGCAGCAGCTTTTTGCGCGGGGACGGGGAACGGCGATTACGTCCGCGGTGTCGGCAACCACATCGGCATAATGGATATGAATGCGCATTTCTATTCGCGGCCGCGGCTCTTTGGATGTCGGGAGTTGAGAGTTGAGAGTTGGGTGTTGCTCCGTGGTTTGTTTCAACGCCCCACTCTCAACTCTCAACTCTCAACTCTCAATTTTCCGCCCGCTCCCCACCGCCTTTCCGCATGACCGCTGCCCATACCGCAACCACCCTGCGCTTCATCGGCGACTGGCCCATGTGGGCCGGCATCTCCGGTGCGGTGGTGCTTGCTGCCGCAGCTTGGTTACTTTACCGGCGCGATTTGCAAAAGATGGGTTCGCTGGCGCGCTTCGCGTTGCCTGGGATGCGCGCTCTGGCCGTGGGGATGATTGTGCTGATGCTCAGCGGGCCGGTGCTTCATCATCGTACAGTGGTGGGACAGCTTTCGCGTTTGCTCATGTTTATCGATGGGTCGCAGAGCATGAATCTCACCGATGCTTCCATGGATCTGGGGCGCAAGGTGCGGATTCTGCAGCGGCTCGGCTTGCTCCGGGAAGATGCCGTGACCATGGATTTACCGAAAGCCAGCGACGCTCTGGCTGAAGGACAGAGCATCGCCGGAGATGCCACGGCTTCCCAAAATGTCGATACTTCCGAATGGAATCGGTTACTTGGTGAATTCGCGGCCAAGATGGATGTCACGCGCGATCTCCTCGCCAAAACGGGAGACACGCAACGAGCGGAGATGTTTAGCCGCGATCTGGTCGAGCCGGCGCATGAACTCGCGCGGCGTGAGATGCGGCAGCTTGAGGATCGCCAGCGCGCTTCGCGCGATCTCGTGCGGCTCGGCGAAGTCGCCGCCCGCTGGCAGGGAGAGCTGGGAGATCTTTTCAAAAAATCGCTTGGGGATATGGCGGCCAACAATTCGCCACTCCAAAGCGCCTTGCAGAAGTTTGATAGCATGCCGCGCTGGCAGCGGCTCCAATCGTTACTTGTAGAAGGCGATCAGAAATTGCTTTCGAAACTGGCGGAGAGCCATGGAGTCGAATTGTACGAACTGAACGGCGGCTCTGCTTCGAAGATTTGGCAGCCGACGGTGCATAATTCCGGTCCGCCTCCGTCGCTGACCAAGCCGGAAGGTGAAGTCACCGATCTCGCGACTGGCCTTAAAACGACAGCGGGCAATGCCGACGATAGTTCGACCGCAGCGCCTTCCGCGATGGTCTTATTGTCCGATGGCCAGCATAACGAAGGCGATTCTCCGCTGGAAGTCGCCAAAGTCCTCGGCGGCCGCCAAATGCCTATTTATACCGTCGGCTTCGGCAGCACGGCGCACCCGCGGGATCTCGCGGTGATGAAAGTGGAAGCGCCAGATTCGGTGTTTTCCGAAGATCGCGTGCGCGGGAGGATCACCCTCAAAGACGACATGCCCTCCGGCCAGCCCTTCATGGCGCAGATCAAGGACGGCGATAAGGTGCTGTGGGAGCAGCGCCTGTTTACCGAAGGCAAAAATATTCGCACCGTGCCTTTCGATTTTCCGATCAGCGACGCCGTCAAACAACGGATGAAAGATCGGCGGGACGGTGTGGAAATCTCCGGCGTGCCGCTCGAGTTCAAGGTCGCGGTTTCGCAAATCGAAGGCGACCGCGAACCGTCAAACAACGAATCGACTTTGCGGGTGCGCGCGGTCACGCAGCGCCGCAAGATTTTGCTCCTGGATGGCCGTCCGCGCTGGGAATCGCGTTACTTGAGAAACCTTTTCTCACGCGATGAGCAATGGGAGATCAATCCCGTCATTGCCGGGGCGACCCGCCGTGAATCCGGCTTCCTCCGTGGGGAAAAGCCGGAGGAGTTCCCGAGCGATGCCGCGCTGCTGCAGTCGTACGACCTGATCATCTTCGGGGATGTTCCCAAGTCGATTTTCAAGCCGGAAGAGATGCAGTGGATTCACGACTTTGTGTCCCAGCGTGGCGGCGCGATCCTCTTCATCGACGGTGCTCGTGGCAGTTTAAAGGAGTATGCCGATACGCCGATCGCGCCGCTCCTTCCCGTGGAATGGAAAGGCGAAGGCATCCACCAGCCACTGACGCGCCTCACTTTGCCCGAGCACGCGCAGGGACTCGCGGCATTCGCCCTCGCGCCGGATCGCTCGCAAAATCTCGATCTCTGGCAATCGCTCAAGGCGCCTCACTGGCTCTCCGGGGCGACGCCGCTTCCCGGCGCGGATGTTTTAGTGGAAGCGGAAGCGCCCAATGCTCCTGGAAAATTGCCTGCGGTCGTGTTCCGGCCCTTTGGAGCGGGTCGCGTCATTTATCAAGCCTTTGATGATTCCTGGCGGTGGCGCTATGAAGTCGCGGATCAGCATCACGTTCGCTATTGGAACCAGATCGCTAACTGGGTTGCGGAATTGCCTTTTGCTGTTCGCGACAAATTTGTTTCGCTCGATGCCGGCGCGATTACCTACCGCCCCGGTGAGACCGCCGATATTCGGGTGCGTCTCCGCGATGGTGAAGGCCGTCCCGTAACTAATACTGTGGTGGATGCCGCGCTCACCCGCGAAGGCAAGCGGGTCGCCACCATCCGCCTTTCTCCCGATGAAAATGCCGGGGGCCTTTTCCATGGCCGCACGGGCGCGCTCACTGCCGGAGACTATGAAGTGAGCGTCGAGTCCGTGGCCATCTCCGAGCGGGATAGCAAAGCCCGCACCGGTTTCAAAGTCGCTCCGCGCGAAACAGGCGAGCTCACGCAGCTTAGTTTAAATGAAGATTTGCTCCGTCAAATGGCGGTAAACAGCGGCGGCCAATACCTGCGGGAAGAAAATCTCGACCGCCTGCTCACTCTTCTCGCTCCGCTCAGCCAGGGTCACGTGATCGAAAGCGACACGGTACTTTGGCAAAGCTTCTGGTGGTTTGTGCCTATTATCTGCTTGTTAACCATTGAGTGGATCATGCGCAAGCGGCTGGGAATGTTATGAGCGCGGCATTTTTAATCCTTATCCTACCTTTTAACTAAAGCCCGAAATCCGAATGACGAATGAAACCCGAAATCAGAATGCCGAAATGGCGCATCGCGTGGATTACGCGCTGCTTTCTTTCGGAATTCGGATTTGTTTCGTCATTCGTCATTCGGATTTCGGGCTTTTTCACTCCGCAGTTAGCCGAACTTGGACTCCAACCCTATGAGTCATCTCGATCCGCTCATTCTTCAGAAACTTCAGGCTTTCGCCCAGCGCCGGCGCAAGCTCATTGTCCTTCGCGGCATTTGTGCAGCGATTGCCATGCTGCTCGCGACGATGATGATCGTTGCGCTTGTCGATTGGCTATTTGTCCTCGATGACTGGCTTCGCTGGACGCTCAGCGGCATTGCTTACGCCGCCGTTCTCATCGCGGAATGGCGGGCCTGTCTTCGGTTACTTGTACAGATGCCCGATCCGCGCCGGCTGGCCCGACTGATCGAGCATGCCGAGCCGAAGCTGCGGGAAGATTTGCTCTCCGCTGTCGAACTCGGCCAGGGCGACGGCGCGCTGGATTCAGCGCAGTTCCGCCAATTGGTTCAGACAGGTGTGGCTTCGCGCATGGAAGGGCTGGATGTGAGCCGGCTTTTGCCGGTGCAATTGCTGCGCCGTTCTTTAATCATCGTCACTGTGGTTCTCCTGGTCTGCGCCGGGGCCCTCACGCTCACTGGTTTCCAGTTTGGCACCTCGATGATTCGCGCGCTGCTGCCCATGCTCAATCTCGCGCGCGTTTCCAAAGTACAGGTCCACATCATCGAACCCAATCCCGCGGATGAAACCATCGCTCAAGGCGATGCCGTTCCCCTGCTTATCGAAATCGGCGGCCAGCGCACCAACAAAGCCACGCTGGAGATCTTTACGAAATCCGGCGGGCGAGAGCTGGTGCCGATGAATCCTTCCGCACAGGATCAATTCGCGGCGAGCATCCAGGTAGCTCGTGAAGATATCGAGTATCGCATCCGCGCCGGCGATGCCATGACGCGGAAGTATCATCTGCACGCCGCGCCGCGCCCGCACATTGTCCGCTTCTTTAAAACCTATCATTATCCGGAATACTCCAAACTCCCGCCTAAACAAGTAACAGAGGAATCCGGCGACCTGGCGGCGCTTGAGCAGAGCAAGGTGGATTTGGAATTGGAGACCGATCAGCCTGCGAAAGAAGCGGAGCTTCGGATGGAGCGCGGCAAGGACAACACCGTCGTGCCGCTTACGGTTCTGCCCAATGGCCATCTTTCGGCCACCGTGCCGTTGGATCGTTCCGGCATTTATCGCGTTCACCTCGTCGCCGCGTCCACGGGCTTCGAAAATAAGTTCAGCCCGGAGTATGAGCTGCGCGCCGATCCAGACCTCGTCCCGCAAATCGAAATCGAAAAGCCGGAGCACGATCTCATTTTGCCGGCCAACGAAATTGTCGATTTCACCGGCACGGCCAGCGACGATCTCGCGGTGGATCGTGTTGAGCAGCAATATCGCGTCAATGGCGGCGAATGGAAAACGCTTCCGATTGCCATCACGGGCGGGGCAAAAGTGAAAGTAGAGAACCGCTGGGACCTCATGCAGCAAGGACTAAAGGCCGGCGACACTATCACGACGAAGCTGGTCGCGTACGATCTCAAGAAAAACAAAGGCGAATCCACTCCGATCCAGATCACGCTTACCGCCGCGGGCTTTGAAATGAAGCGGCTCCAAGCGCTGGAGAATCAGCGCAAACTGCTCCAGGCCTTGTCGGCACTTCGGACCGCCGGCGACACCATGGAAAAAGAATCCAATGGGGCGCGGGATCAATTTGCCAAGCTGGCGGAAAGTGATCCGCAGCGGAAGCAAGCGGCGGTGGGTTTTGACGAAGCTCTCGGGGAATTCGAGCGCGAGGAAGCCACCGCGGTGACGCAACTGGTGGAAACATCGCGCGAAACCCAACCAGGCAACCTTACAAGTAACTTTGTGATGTTAGCCAGGCTGCTGGCGAAGAGCGAAGGCGGTGAAGAGCAATATGCGCGGGACAACTTGAATCTCATCGCAGCCGATCCTGCAGCGCCTTTCACCCGTGATCTCATGCGGGAAGCGGCTGATCATTCCGCACACGCCGCCCAACGCGCACGCCTGGCGCAGGAAAGTTGCCGCACTTTTGTCGCCGGCGAAGAAATCGATGTGCTCAATGAAAACTTCCAAGTGGTTTCGCGGGAGCAGGAGCGCATTGCCAACCTCGCTCAAACGTGTGGGGAGGATGCAGCGAAATGGGCGCAACTTACTCCTCGCCTTCGGGTGGTGCTCACCGAGGCGCACACTCTCGGCGAATTGATGGCGGCCACGGCGGCTCACGCGCCGGGAGGTGTGGATGAGCGTCTTCGCCGTGCGCAAAAACGAATCGATGAACAAAGCGCGGCAGTCGATAAGCCGATGGCAGCCAATACGGTCGGCAAGGAAATGCTCACGGCGGTCACGAACCTTTCCAAATCGCTGACGGAGATTCGCCGCATGCTCCTCGAGGTTCGCAGCAATACGGCGGATGGCACGGTGCACGCATACGCCGAAATGGCGCGGGAAGTGGGCACGGCGTGGTCCAGTTTCGATAAGCTGCGCCAGGAAAGTGAACAAACATTGCGCAGTAACCAAATCCCCGCGGAGCCGCGCGCCGGCCTTGCGACCCAGCGCTGGAACGCCCGCAGCGGACTTTTCAAAAGCTACGGCGATGCGGAAGAAGGCCGCTCCGATGCGGATAACTATTTTGTGAGCGACGTGCGCATGCTTACGCTGGCGCTCGATGCGTTGCGCGGCCCGGCGCTATCCGTGGCCAATCCGTCGCCGGATTGGGACAAGGCGGTACAAAAGATCACGACGCTCGATCAGGCGTTTCGAGTCCTGGAAAGCGGACACAATCTCGCGGAGCTCATCAGCCAGCTCGACCATCTCGCTGCGGCGGAGCGCTGGGAGTTTGCGGCACTGCGGGCGCGCACAAGTAACGCGCGCGACTGGCGCTGGTCGCACCAGCGGATGCGCACGGTTTCCGAAGAGCTGGGCCGCGCGCAGCTGGCCAGCCAGGAAACCGCCAAGATCGTGCGCCAGGCGCAGCAAATCGTGAATGATACGCTGGGCAAGGAAGTGCGACCGGTGGAAGACGAGATGGGGATGCGTTTCCGCCAGGATCGGGAGCCGGTGGCAGTCTCGGGGGAAACGCAAGCGGTGGCCGTTCGCGTGCGCGAGGCGCTCGAACTTTTGCGCAAACCGATGGAAGAGGCGCGCAAGGCCCTCTCGCAGTTTGCTCCGAGTCTCAGCGAATTGGCGGCTCAACTCGCGCAGGAAGCCGAGGACTTAAAAAAGAAAAGTGCGGATCAGGCAGAGAAAGTCGCCAATCAGGAGCCGGAAAAGGCGCAGAGCGAAGCGAAGCAGGAACTCGCGGCTCAGCAGAAACTTAACGATAAGGTCGATGCGTTCCGCGATGCCTTGCGCGCCGATGCCGGCAAACAGGATTTGTTAAAACAGGAAGGCCGCGAGCACGCCCGCGATGTGGATGACGCGCTGGCCATGCTGCACGATCCGCCGCCGCGCGCGGAGCAGGCTTTGAACGATGCCGTCGAACAGGAGCGCACCGCCGCAAAGCAGGATGCCCTCAAGGCCGCAGCAGGCGAGCAGCAAAAGTTAGCCGATGCTTTGAACCAGGTTTCCAAGCATTTCGATGCTCTGGAAAAGGGCGAGAGCCCGCAGGACACGCGCACCGCTCTTCGCGAAGCGGAGAAGGATCTCGGCGTCAAGGAACAGCTTGATCAGCAATACGCGAATGCGGAGCAGCTCGCAGAACTCGCAGGGATGTCTCCCGAAGAGATGTTGAAGAAACTCGAGAAAGCGCTTCCGCAAAATCCGGCCATGCAACAGGAGCTGAGTGCCATTGCTCAGGCGGCGCTCACCACCGCGAACACCAAGCTGGCCGATGCAAGTAACCGCGAGAACAACGTGGCCAGGGATGTGCAGAAGCTCGCGGATCAGCAAGAAAAACAGCGGCAAGACGCGCAGAATCAGCAGCAGCAAGCGATGGCCCAGGCGCAGGGACAGACTCAAGCTCAAACTCAGCAGGCGCCGGCGCAAGGTCAGCAGAATGCGCAAAATGCGAACACCGCAGCTCAACCGAATGCCCAAAATCCTGCGGGACAAAACCAGACCGCGCAAAATGCGGCGTCGCAATCTCAACCCCAGGCGCAGCCCGGCGCGCAGAATTCTCAGGTTGCAAATCCATCTCAGCCACAGCCTTCCGCCACCGCGCAAAATCAGCAGGGTCAACAAGGGCAGCAGGGCCAGGCGCAGGCCCAACCGAATTCCCCGCAATCAGCGCAATCCGGCACGCCACAACAAGGGGCACAGGCACCCAATCCGCAACTCGCCCAAGCCGCCAAGCAGCAGCCTGCTGTGGCTCACTCCGCAGGTGAAGCCGGTGAAGATATCCAGCGTGCGGGCCGCCACGAAGAGCGTTTGCAAAACACCGCCACGGGCAAGCAACTTCAGCAGCTCGGGGAGAAAGTGCAGAAGACCGCGCAAGGCGAAGTGCCGGCGGCTCAGCAGGCTCTGACGGCTGCGCAGATGGCCGCGCAAGCGCAAGCGCCCGTCAATACGGCAAATGCCAACCTTCAAAACGAGCTCGCGCAGTTAAACCAAGCCGCACAAGCCGGTCAGGAAATGGCCAATCAAGCGGGTGAACAGCAGCAAGGGCAAAATCAATCGGGCCAGCCGCAGACGGCTCAAAATGCCGCAGGCCAGCAAGGGCAAAAATCCGCCGGACAGAAAGCTCAGATGGCTGCGCAAGCCAGCCATCCTGAATCCGGCCAGCAGGCGAATGCTCAGGCCAATGCGCAGAACGGGCAGCAGCAACCGGGGCAAGCTTCAGGGCAGCAACAGGGGCAAAACGCCAACGGTCAACAAGCGGGCCAGCAAACCGCGCAAGCCAACGCCAGCGGACCACAAGGCCAGGCGCAACCCAATGGCAATGGCGAGCAAGGAGCGCAGCCTCCGGCCAATGCCGAAGGCCAGGGCCAAGCGGGCGAAATGGCCGCAGCCCCGCCGACTCCCGCAGAACAAACCTGGATGGCTCGCATGCTCGATGCGCTCGACGCCGCGCTTCATTCCGCTCAGGCGGAGGGCACCCAACAGGCAAACGCCCAGCAAGGCCAGGCTGGCCAAGCCGCCCAGGGTCAACAAGGGCAGCAGAATCAGCAAGGCCAGCAGGGTCAGCAGGGACAAGCCAATCAAGGTCAGCAAAGCCAAGGTCAGGGCCAACCCGGACAGCAGGCTGGCCAATCCGACGCACTGGCTCAGGCGCAGCAAGCGATGAAAGCGGCCGCGCAGGCCAATTCCGCCGCCATGCGATCCTCGCGTGCGGAAGGTGATGGGCAGAAGCCAGCGGGCGACGTCGCCACGGGTGAGCAGCAGGCTGTTTCTAAAGGCGGCGTTCAGGCCAATGTCGGCAAGCTTTCCCATAAAGCCGTTCCTGATTTGAAATCCGCGCAAGGGGGCGATTGGGGCCATCTGCCAAAGAAAATGGCGGAGCAGCTTTCGCAAGGGCAGCGCGAAAACGTCCCGGCAGAATACCGGAACCAGATCGAGACCTACTACCGCGTGATCGCCGAGCGCGCGAAAAAGGAATAGCGTTCTTCCGATGAGCCTCATGATGACTAGTCACTTCCGGCTTTTGCTGCTGGCTGCGCTGTTCTTCGCCACTCCCGTTTTTGCGGATTCTGTGGATGACGCGCTTCTTCACGCCACGCAATTCATCCTCGGCCAGCAGGACGGCACCGGCGCCATCTGGGAAAAGCAGGAGAAGAATCGTAATCGCAACCAAACCGCGATGTCTTCACTGGCCGTGCTGGCGCTGGCTTCGCTGGGTCACCAGCCGGGAGATCAGACGCCCGAAGGCCAGGCGATGCACAAAGCGCTCGACTATGTTTTGCGGGCCGATTCCCAAGACCCCGATGGTTACTTTGGCACGAATGACGGCTCCCGCATGTATGGTCACGGCATCACGACGCTGATGCTTTCCGAGATGCTAGGCATGGGCGCGGATGCCAAGCAGGACGAACTCATTCGGCAAAAGTGCCGGAAAGCCATCGATCTCATCCTGCGCGCGCAAAAGGTTCCGAAGAGCGAGGCCAATCGCGGTGGGTGGCGTTATCAACCGGATTCGGGAGATTCCGATATGTCCGTGACCGTATGGCAAACCATGGCGCTGCGCGCGGCGAAAAATGCGGGAATCGACGTGCCGAAGGACGCCATCGACGACGCGGTCCGTTATATCAAGCGGTCGTACGATCCGGAAGGGGAACGCAAACAGCAGAGCCAGAGCGGCGGCTTTGGTTATATGGGCCGCGGACGGGAACTCTCCACCACGGCGGAGGGGTTGCTGGCTTTGCAAGTCTGCGGGGAATACGAGGCGGAAGAGGTGAAAGGCGCCGCCGAGCATCTTTACCGCGCCGGCACCATCAAGCAAAGTGAACGCTGGTTTTTCTATCTAACCTATTACTATGCCACCGGCATGTATCAGCGCGGCGGCAAATATGCGGACGATGCCAAGCGCAACGTCGCCGACGCTTTGCTCCCGCTGCAGGCCCGAGACGGTTCGTGGGAAGGGCTTGGTGGAGAGGAACGGCAGGGCGGCCGCATATACGCCACCTGCCTCGCGGTGCTCAGCCTTGCGGTGAAACACCATTTTCTGCCGATCTACCAAAGGTAGAGATTTATTCCGGAAGCGCGGCCTGCGGAGACGGTTTCTTCTTCCGAAACGGATGCATCAACTGCGCCAAGTAACCAAGCGGCACGGGATGCCCGGCGATCCCGTATCCTTCAGGCCACCGGTCTTTCGGCAAAAAATGCGTTCCGAAGATCCGGTCCAGGAGCGGAAAATGGATCGAGAAATTCACATCGATCGCCTCACGTTCGATCCCATGATGCCAATGATGGAAACGCGGCGTGACCAGGATTCTTTCGATCACGGGCAGCCGCCAGTTCAGATTGGCGTGGACGAAGGTCGAGTACAAATAGACGAGAAGAATGTAGCTATTCATCGCCGCAGCGCTGAAGCCGAGGACAAACATCGGAATCACGGTCGTGCTGCGCAGCACGAGGATTTCCAGGAAATGCATCCGCGCCCCAGCCATCCAATCCATGCTGCGTGCGGAATGATGCACCGAATGAAATTTCCAGAGCCACGGCACGCGATGGAAGGCCCGGTGCACCCAGTATTGCACCAGATCGGTCAAAAACATGATGGCCACAAATTGCACCAGGAACGGCAGCCCGCCCACCCAGGCACGCATTCCGGCCATTGGAGCGATGACAAGTAACGTCTTCGCCGGCAGAAATGTGAGGAACGTCAGGATCTGCACCATCAGGCTGCTCACCAGGTAGTAAAATAAATCTTCACGCCATTCCTCGCGAAAGATCGCCTGCTCCGGCTTTCGCGGAAAAATTCGCTCTACGGGGATAAAGAGCAGGCCGGTGAAAAGCACATTGAGCACAAACCAATCAATGCCGAAAAACAGAGGCGCTGGATCGGGATTCAATGCTGTGGCGTGCGATCCTCCCAACAACGTGGCCAGTAAAGTCGCAATCACTCCGCACGTTCCCAGGATTTTCCCCGGCCGCAGCGCCAGGCTCAGCGCGGAGAAACCGAAGGCAACAAGTAACAATATATGCAGTCCCACGTGAAACCAGGCGCCGGCATGCAGCCCGCGCACTTCCGGCACGGAAAAAAGCCCCGGCGCGCGCAGCGACAGCACCAAAAGAAATCCACCAACCCCGAAAACCAAGCCCAGCACTCCGCTGATCCATCCGCTTCCGAAACGCCGCAAGGCCGGCGGTGCTTCCAGCTCGCGCCGCAGCTTCACGCGGGTCTCATGAATGCGGCTCATGATTCGCGAAACGCGTGCGCGCCTGGTAAAAACTCTTATCGCTTGGCGGCGAAATGCTGCCGCATGAGCTGCTTCTGCTCGGAGCGCGAATACGTTTCTTCCTGCGAAATCAGCCCTGCGTCATACAGCTCCATCAGAGAATCATCCATCAGCTTCATGCCCATCTTGCGGCCCGTCTGCATCACGCCGGGCAACATGTAAGTCTTGGCATCGCGGATCAATGCGGCGACGGCAGGCGTGTTGGTCAGGATTTCCAGAGCGAGCACGCGGCCTCGCCCGTCGGTGCGTGGGATGAGCTGCTGCGAAATGATCCCGCGCAGTGATTCCGACACCATGACGCGAATCTGTTCCCGCTGATCCACCGGGAATACGTCGAGGACGCGGTCCAGGGTACGGGAGGCATTGCCGGTGTGCAGCGTGCCGAGCACGAGGTGACCCGTTTCCGAAGCGGTGATGGCGAGCTGAATCGTCTCCAAGTCGCGCATTTCACCCACCATGATCACGTCCGGGTCTTCACGCAGCGCGCCGCGCAGGGCCGCACCGAAGGAGCGCGTGTGCGTGTGCACTTCGCGCTGAGTGACATGGCAGTTCGCCGACTTGATCACGTACTCGATGGGATCTTCCAGCGTGATGATGTGGTCGTGCCGGGCGTGATTCACTTCATTGATCAGAGCCGCCAACGTCGTCGATTTGCCCGAGCCCACCGAACCCGTCACGAGCACCAGCCCGTTGTGATACTGTGTGAGCAGCTTCAGACTTTCCGGAAGGTTCAACTCCTCCATCGTCCGCAGATGCGTGCTGATGATACGGAAAACGATATCCATCCCCAGCCGATGCTTCACAACAGAGGCACGGAAGCGCCCGAAGGATGTCGCGTAGGCAAAATCAATATCGCCTCGCTCGAGCAGAATCTTTTTCTGCTCGTCATTTAAAAAGCCCATGGCCAACCGCTCAGTATCCGCAGCCGTGAGCATATCTGCCTGGAGCCAGATGGCTTCCAAGCCGCCGAAGCGACGCCAGATCGGTTTGGCATTTACCCCGAGATGAATATCGGACGCGCCGGATTCCTGCCCGACGAGCAGGTAATTGTCGACGTGCTCTAGCGTATGTACGGGTTCTTCCATGGGAGCGTCAGCTTGCATCGCCGGGGGATTAGCCAGTTCGGACATCGTTTTGAAGTGAAACAGACTGCTACTGTCCGGAATGCGAATTGCAACCGAAAGTTACGCGAAAAAGCATGTGATCCATTCTAGAGAGACGATTTGGGGAACGTGGAATTCATGAGAAGTTTGTCATGTGCGCTTCGCTCGATGCGCGCCCTGTTTTCATGGCAATTGGGAGCGCACTTCCGAGGGTGAGAAAAGTAACGAAACCAGTATCTTCGCGG
>OUNM010776020.1_pt1 | contig 30731 bp, 24 predicted proteins | sample 1769961 | NCBI WGS metagenome assembly OUNM01 (sample SAMEA3914820, study PRJEB12502) | metagenome | biome: forest; material: soil | place: USA | collected 2012-03-12 | depth 0.3 m | reverse complement strand
GCGTCGCCCAGCTCTATCCCGTGCTCAAGCCCCACGACGGAAGCACTTCTGAGAAGCCTTCGCAGCAGTCCTCAGAACAGGTCGAACCAAAGCCGACGGCGCCTGCCACGGCTGGCACGCACAGCGAAAAGGCGTCGCCTCCCGAACAAGAAGAAGCGGGGATCTCCGCCCTCTCGCTCGGTGCCCCAAACGGGCTTGAAAGCACGACTCCCGGCACGGCTTCGACGGCTACGCAGTCGAGCTCGCCGCCGGCGCAGACGTCGGGAGCCGCGTCGAGCGGCGAACAAGCATCGACGCCGAGCGCCGCTGCCGTCCCCGACTCGACGCCCCCTGCCGAAGCAGGAACGCCGTCGCCGGCCGGCACACCGTCTGCCGAAGCGACCCCGCGGGAGTTCCGCTCCGGCCCCGATGACGTCTTCCTGCGCGAACTGCACACAGGCGTTCGCGTGATTGCGGGAACCGTGCTCGGTCACGTCGGCGAAGCGCAGGGTGGCACAGGCGAAGCCGCTGAAGCGCACATGTTCTTCCAGATCCGACCGGCCGGCGTGGGCGCACCGCTGATCGACCCCAAGCCGATCCTCGATGGCTGGGTGCAGCTCGAGAACAGCTCGATCTTCAGAGCCAGAGGGCAGACGCCGTTCTCCTCTGGCGCGCCGACTGCGGGTCAGGTGCTGCTCGAGTCCAAGGAACAGCTCGAGCAGCAGGTCCTGTCCAACGACGACATCGACATCTATCCGTGCGGCCGGCAGGACATCCAGACTGGCCAGATCGACCGTCGCGTGCTGGCGACGCTCGAGTTCCTCGCTGTGTCCGGTCTGAAGCCGACCGTCTCGGCGCTGAAGTGCGGCCACTCCGACTTGACTCCCGAAGGCAACGTCTCCGAGCACTCGACGGGTGATGCGGTCGACATCTCTCAGATCAACGGCATCCCGATCGTCGGCCACCAGGGCCCAGGCTCGATCACGGACATCACGATCCGCAAGCTGCTGACGCTGCAGGGATCGATGAAGCCGCACCAGATCATCAGCCTGATGAGCTACCCAGGCACCGACAACACGCTGGCGAAAGCCGATCACTACAACCACATCCACGTCGGCTTCCGGCCGTTTGCGCAGGCCAGCCTGGCGAGCTCGTTGAGCTCCTCGATCACGCCTGGGGAGTGGATCAAGCTGATCGCGCGGCTTGGCGAAATTCCGGACCCCTCGGTCGCCAACGGACCGTCGGCGGCAGCTATCCCGGACCACCCGAAGACGTCGCAGGGTGGGAGCGAATAAATGGCCACAACTACGCCACCCAGCCCAACCCCGTCGGCGACGCCGCCGCCCCGCGATCCGACGCCGCCGCGTGCGGCGCGCTCCGTGCGCGGTCGCTACGGTCGGCCGCTGGCGTTCGGAGCGCTGGCGATCGTCGTTTTGGTCGTCGCCTACATCGTCTTCGCAGGCGGCGGTGGCGCTACGTACAAGCTCGAATTCGCCGAAGGCGACCAGCTCGTCAGGGGCGATCAGGTGCAGGTTGGCGGCGTGCCTGTCGGCAGCGTCACGAACATCGAGCTGACGCATGACTTCAAAGCGCTCGTGACGATTCACGTCGACTCCTCGCTGACGCCGCTGCACGCCGGCACGACTGCACAGGTGCGAGTCCCGTCGCTGTCGAGCGTCGCCAACCGCTACGTGGCGCTCAGCCCAGGCCCGAACAACGCCCACGCGCTGAGCTCGGGCGCGCGGCTGCCTGCGAGCTTGACGAAAGACGTGACGGACCTCGATCAGCTGTTCAACACGTTCAACCCGAAGACGCGCAAGGGCCTGCAGCAGTTCATCCAGGGGACCGCCGAACAGTACGTCGGCCAAGGCAAGTCGCTCGGTGAAGCGACCGAATACTTCGCGCCGGCGATCAACGCCACCGATCACTTCTTCGCCGAGCTCGTGCGCGACCAGTCGACGTTCACGTCTTTCCTCGTCGAAACGGCCAAGGCAGTGACGACGATCGGTGCACGCAAGGATCAGCTCGCGAGCTTCGTCGAAAACGCGAACACGACGTTCACCGCGACGGGCGAAGAACAGCAGAACCTGGCGAAGGCGCTCAAAGAACTTCCGCTCGCCTTCCGCCAGGGTGAGCGCACGTTCGCTCAGCTGCCGTCCACCTTGGGCGCGCTGAAAACGTTCATCGACGCATCCAAGCCGACGGTCAAACCGCTGACGACGCTGTTCACGAACCTGAAGCCGGTCGTGACGAAGGCGACGCCGGTCGTTGCGAACTTCTCGACGTCGTTCAGCAAGGCAGGCCCGAACAACGACCTGACCGACCTCGCCAACGCGCTGCCGTCGCTCGTCAAACAGCTGACCTCGAGCACGCCTGTCGCCGTTCAGTCGCTGCAGGAATCGGTGCCGATCACCGCGTTCTTCGGGCCGTACGCACCGGACTTCGAGGGCACGCTGCGCGAGTTCGGACAGGCGAGCGCCTACTACGACGCAGATGGTCACTACGCGCGTTTGAACCCGGTGTTCCCGAACTTCGCACCTGGTGGTGGGAGCAACAACCTCAGGCCGTCAACCGCCGGTGAAGCGCTCGCACCGCTGAAAGGCGGCCAACTGCGTCGCTGTCCCGGTGGCGCGACCCAGGCTGCGGCCGATGGCTCCTCGCCGTTCACCGACTCAGAACTGCTCTCCTGCGACCCGACGCAGACGCCATGAACCGCCGTCGCAACACCTCGCTGGCTGGGAGCCCGCTGCTGATCGGAGCGATCACGACGCTGATCGTCGTCGTCGCCGTGTTCCTTTCCTACAACGCCAACAACGGGCTGCCGTTCGTGCCGACGTACAACATCAAAGTCGAACTGCCCGAGGGCTCGGGACTGCAGCCGGCCAACCAGGTGCGGATCGCCGGCACGCGCGTCGGCATCATCGGCTCGCTGAAGCCCGTGCAGAATCCGCAGACGGGTCGCGTCACGGCGATCGCAAACCTGAAGCTCGAAAAGAAACTCGAATCGCTGCCGGCAGACACGAGGGCGACGGTGCTGTCTGTCTCGGCGATCGGGCTGAAGTACCTCGAACTCGAAAAGGGGACTTCTGCGAAGACGATCAAGGCGGGACAGACGATCCCGCTGAGCCAGACGAAGGAACCAGTCGACATCGATCAGCTGTTCAACATGTTCGACGAAAAAACGCGTACGGCGATCCAGGTGAACACGAACAACTTCGGCGACGGGCTCGCTGGACGCGGTCTCGGGTTGAACGAAACCATCCACACGCTGCGACCGCTGGTCACGCATGGGCTTCCCGTGCTGAAGAACCTCGCTTCGCCGCAGACCGATCTGCGTGGGCTCTTCAAAGGCCTCGACCGACCGGCCGAAGAGACGGCGCCAGTCGCCGCGCAGAACGCGGCGCTGTTCAGCGAGCAGGACACGTTCTTCTCGGCCTTTGCGAGCGTCGCCAAGTCGCTCGAAGAAGCGACCGCTGCCGGCCCTGCGTCGCTCGAACAGGCGATCTACTCGCTCCCACACGAGGCTGCGTTCACCGAAAAGAGCACTGAGTTCATGCGCCTGCTGCGCCCGAGCGCGGAAGCCCTGACAACAGTTGCAAAGCCGCTCGGCCACGCGTTCGCCGTCGGTGCCGTCAACCTCGAAGAAGCGACCAAGCTGAACGACGCGCTCTCAGAATCGGCCCAGGCGTTCCAGAAGTTCGCCGAAGACCCGATCGTCACGGCGGGCCTCGAAGACTTCACGCAGACGCTGCAGTTCGGCAACCCGCTGCTTGCCGGCCTGGCGCCGGTGCAGGCTTACTGCAACTACATAACGCTTACGTTCCGCAACCTCGCCAGCCTTCAGTCCGAGAACATCGGCGTGGGCACGGTCGGGCGCGCCGGTGGCAAGCTCGCTCCGCTCGGCCCCAACAACGAGGGCTTCCCGGCGTCCGCTCCAGCCAACGGCCCTTCGATCGAAAAAGCGAACATCAGCACGAACGCGATCGTCGACAACAACCACCTGCACTACAACCCGTACCCGAACGTCGGCGGTCCGGGTCAGCCGAAACTGTGCGAAGCGGGCAATGAGAAGTACGAAGCGGGCAAACTCGTCGCCGGCAACAACCAGCCTGCGAATGTCACGAACAACCGCGAATTCACGGGGCGCAACCAGGACCTGTTCGGCGAAAAATACTCGGCTGAACAGCTCAAGAATCTCGGTATCGCGACCGCTCCGAAGGCGACCAAGAAGACGACGAAGAAGAAGAGCACGAAGAAGAAGGGGAAGAAGTCATGAGTCGCCTGCGCTTCTGGCGCCGTCACGACGAAATCCCTGTCGTCGAGCTCAACCGCACGAGCCCGGTCCGCTTCGCGATCGTGTTCCTCGTCGTCGTTGCAATCGCGATCTACTTCGGCTTCACCAAGCACATCCCGTTCAAACACGGCTTCCGCTTGAACGCGCAGTTCGCCAGCGCGCTGAACATCAAAAGCAAGTCGCCCGTGCGCATCGCCGGCGTAAACGTCGGCAAGGTGACGGGGATCAAGCGCCAGGGCTCGACGGCGCTCGTCAGCATGGAAATCGAATCGAAGGGCCTGCCGCTGCATTCCGACGCGACGGTCAAGATCCGGCCGCGCATCTTCCTCGAAGGCAACTGGTTCGTCGAACTGCAGCCAGGTACCCCGGCGGCGAAGACGCTTTCCTCGGGCGCGACGCTGCCGAGCACCCAGGCCTCCGACCCAGTGCAGATCGACCAGGTGCTCGACGCGCTCAACACCGACACGCGCAAGAACCTGCAGGAATTCCTGATCGGCTACGGCGACGGCTTGACGCGCAAGCCGTCGAGCGCTGAAGATGCCGAACAGGATCCTGAAGCGCGAGGGATCAACGCGGCCGAAGCGCTGAACAAGCTCTATCCGATCGCGCCGGCCTCGGAGCGCGGCGGCGCGATCATCAACCAGGCGATCGGCGGCACCGACGAGCACGACCTCTCCAAACTGGTGCAGAGCGTCGGCAAAGTCACGGCTGCGCTGAACGTGCACGAGCAGGAGCTCGGCGAACTGATCGGCAACTTCAACACGTTCTTCCACTCGTTCGCCGTGCAGGCACCAAGTCTGCGCTCGGCGGTCGCCGTGCTGCCGAGCTCGCTGCACAACGTCACTGCCGGCCTGCGTGAACTGAACGCGGCGCTGCCGCCGACGAAGACGTTCGCGCATGACATCCTCCCGGGCCTGAAAAACACGAGCTCGACGGTCACTGCGACGCTGCCGTGGATCGAACAGGTCGAAGCGTCGCTCGCGCCGAACGAGCTCGACGGCGTCTCCAAAGGGCTCGTCGAAGCGACGCCACAGCTGGCGCAGCTGACGGCTGAACAGACGCCTTTCTACAAGCAGACCGAAGCGTTCAACAAGTGCCTCACCAAAGTGATCTTCCCAGCCGGCAACACGCGACTGCAGGACGGGTCCTCGACGAGCGGCGTCGAGGACTACAAGGAGTTCTGGTACAGCTTGGTCGGTCTGGCCGGCATCGGCCAGACGTTCGACGGCAACGGCACGATGACCAAATTCCTCGTCGGCAGCGGTGGTCCGACAATCGTCTCCGCCCCGTCGACCGTCGAGGGCAAGAGCATCAGTGGCCTAAAGCTGCTGGCGCACGCATCGCTGCCGCCGCAGGGGACGCGTCCTGCCTTCCCGAAGACTGAGCCTGCCTACAAGCCGCTCGTGCCGTGCGCCACGCAGGCGCTCCCCGAATTCAACGGCCCGCTCTCGCAGGGCCCCGCAGATGGATCTGGTAACTGATGGCTGCGACCGAGCCGACACCGACACCGGGGCACAAACGCGAAGGCGGCTTGACCGTCCGCGATCAGATCGAGCGCTACCGCACGGCGTTCATCGCGGTGATCACGATGGTCGTGATCGCGGCTGCCGTCGGCGGCTACATCCTCGCCCACGAGAACCTCAAGCTCCCAGGTTGGGTGCCTGTGCTGGGGCGCGACTACTACACGCTGAAGGCCGACATCCAGACCGCCCAGGCGGTGACGCCTGGCCAAGGGCAGGCGGTCACGATCGCGGGCGCGAAGATCGGCGAAGTCGGCAGCGTCGATCTGCACAACGGGATCGCGACGATCACGATGAGGATCACGCCGAAATATGCGCGGATCTACCACGACGCGACGCTGCTGCTACGGCCGAAGACCCAGCTGCAGGACATCACTGTCGAGGTCAACCCAGGATCGCCTGCGACGGGCAAGCTGAAGAGCGGCTCGACGCTGCCGCTTTCGCAGACCGCGCCGAACGTCAACTTCGACGAATTCCTCTCCTCGCTCGATGCCGAAACGCGGGCATACCTGCAGGAGCTGCTGGCGGGCGCAGGCGAAGGCTTCAAGAACAACGGGCCGGCTTTCTCGGCGACGCTCAAGCGCTTCCTGCCGCTCACGCGCGAGGTCAAGGAAATCTCCAAGGAACTCGCCTTGCGGCATGAAAACACGGCGAGCGCGATCCACAACTTCCGTCTGCTGACCGAAGCGCTTGGCGGCAAGGACCAGCAGATCGCCGAGCTCGTCGACTCGTCCAACGCTGTGCTTGGCACATTCGCCAAGGAGGATCAGAGCGTGCAGAGCCTCGTGCGTCAGCTGCCAGGTGCGCTGAAGAAGACACGTAGCGGCTTGGGCAAGCTGGCGACGGCGGCCCACGTGCTCGGGCCGACGCTGCATGAGCTGAAGCCGTTCGCGAGCGCGCTTGGGCCAGCGAACGAAGCCACGCGTAAGTTCGCGCTGGCGACGACGCCGATCATCAAGAACGAGGTCCGCCCGTTCGCACGCGAAATCCTGCCGACGGTCAACGAGATCGGGCCTGACACGAAGGCACTCGCTGAATCCTTCCCGAAGCTCGCGACGAGCTTCGGCGTGTTCAACGAATTCTTCAACGAGCTCGCCAACAACCCGGGCAAGGGTCAAGGCGGCTTCCTGTTCTTCCTCGACTGGGCCAATCACAACCTCAACAGCGTCGTCAGCTCGAGCGATTCCAATGGCGTGCTTGGCCGTGCACTTGTCTACTTCAACTGCGAAGTGGCGCCGCTGCTCGAACACGTCGCCGAAGTCAACCCCAACGTGAAGCTGCTGATTGGTCTGTTGCAGCCGCCCAACGCGCAGGCGTGCGTGACCGAGGGGCTCGTCAAAGGCGCCAAAGGTGCTGCTGCCGTCCATAGCCTGAAGAAGCCCAAGTCGCCGGGCTCGAAACTGCTGGGCGGGCTGCAGCCGGCATTCGGCACGGCGAGCACGCAGACGAAGGCGGGCAAAGCCGGCAAGGCGAAGGGTGCGAACAAGGCCAAGCCCGCGAGCACGGCCAAGGGGGGTGCTCGCTAATGCAGAAGCGCGCCCCGACACTGGGCAACATGATCGTGATCATCCTGTTCGTGCTGAGCTGCTTCGGGCTGCTGCTGTTCCTGTGGGAGTCGTTCGGCGGTCCGCTTCCGCTGAAGCCGAAGGGCTACCGCATGACCGTCTCTTTCCCGGCGTCGCTGGCGCTCGCAGAACAGTCGGAAGTGCGGATCAGCGGCGTTGACGTCGGCCGCGTCGTGGCGGTCAAGCTCGGCCACGGCGGGCGCACGCGCGCTGAAATGGAAATCAACAAGAAGTACGCGCCGATCCGCGCGAACATGCACGCGATTCTGCGCCAGAAGACGCTGCTGGGGGAGACCTACGTGCAGCTGATCCCGCAGAACGGCGGCCACACCGGTCCGTTCCTGAAGGACAACGGTCAGCTCGCGGATGCGCAGGTCGAACCGTCGGTCACGCTCGACGGGATCCTCTCGGCGTTCGACCCGAAGACGCGCCGCGACTTCCAGATCTGGCAGCAGTCTGTCGCCGAAGGGATCAACGGCCGTGGCGAACAGATCAACGCCGACTTCTCCTCGCTGCATCCGTTCGTCGAACACGCGAACACGCTCGTCGGCGTGCTCGACTCGCAGGAGGGCGCAGTGCGCGCGCTGATTAAGAACACGGGCGTCGTGTTCAACGCGCTGGGCAGCCGCGACCACCAGCTCGAAGGCCTGATCGTCCACGGCGAGAAAACGTTCCACGCGCTCGCCGAAGGCAGCCAGTCGTTTGCCGAGGCCTTCCGTGCGCTGCCTGCGTTCGAGAAGAATTCGCAAGTCGCGCTGAAGGAACTCGACCGCTTCGGCGACGACGCGAGCCCGTTCCTCGACGAATTCAAGGCAGTCGAGAAAAAGCTCGCGCCGCTGCTGAACGCAGCGAAGCCATTCGCGCCGCAGTTCGACAACTTCCTCACCGTGCTCGGGCCGCTGACGAAGGCAGCCAAGAAGGGCCTGCCGCTGACGAGCACGACGCTCAACTTGACGAAGAAGCAGCTCGAAGAATTCCGCCCTGTGCTGCACAACTTCGATCCGTTCCTCGAGTACCTCTCCGAATACGTGCCCGAGCTGCAGGCGTTCTTCGCCAACTTCACCGCAGCGACGCAGTCGCACGGCAAGAACACGAACACCCCAGGCGGCCCCTCTCAGCACTACCTGACGGCGTTGAACACGCTGACGCCGGAGAGCCTCACGGTCTACACGTCGCGACCAGGCAGCGATCGCGCGAACCCGTACTTCAAGCCTGGCGCCTTCCGCTCGATCGGCACTGGTGGGCTGCAGGTGTTCAGCAACAGCGCATGCTCGAACGCTGTGCCGTCGATCAGCGGACCGGCGAACGCGACGATCTCCGAAGGGCTGATTGGCGAACTGATCGGGGCCAACGTCGCCAACGCGCCAGAAACGCCGAACAAAATCCCGGCGCCCGGCTGCAACCAGCAGGCTCCGTTCACGTTCAACGGCTTCACCGGGCAATTCCCGCACGTCGTCTACGGTGGGAAATGATGAGCGACGACTACCAGTACCACTCGACAGAGCTCGACCTGAGCGGTAACCCGGAGACGGGCGACTGGTCGATCCGCTGCACCGACGTGCACAAGCGCCTCGGCGGCGTGTCCGTGCTCAACGGCCTCACGCTGGCGATCCCCGACAACACGATCACGGTCGTGCTCGGCCCGTCGGGTACGGGCAAGAGCGTGCTGATCAAGCACCTGATCGGTTTGATGTTCCCCGACTCAGGCGAAATCGTCGTGCACGGTGAACCGGTGCCAAAACTGACGATGCCCAAGCTGCTCGCGCTGCGCCAGCGGATCGGCGTGCTGTTCCAGGACGGCGCGCTGTTCGGCTCGATGTCGGTGTTCGACAACGTCGCCTTCCCGCTGCGCCAGCACACCGATCAGAGCGAGGTGCAGATCGCCAAGACGGTCACCGAACGCCTGACCGACGTCGGTCTCGGGGACGCGATGGACGACGCTCCTTCGCAGCTCTCCGGCGGCATGCGCAAGCGCGCCGGCTTCGCCCGCGCGCTCGTGATGGAACCGGACATCGTGATCTTCGACGAGCCCGACTCTGGCCTGGACCCCGTGCGCACGGCTCTGCTCTGCGACTTGATCCAGGAGATGCACCAGATCCACAAAGGCACGTACATCGTCGTCACGCACAACATCGCCTCGGCGCGGCAGATCGGCGAATACATCGCCGTGCTGTGGAAGGGGCGGATCGTCGAGGCCGGCGACGCCGAGCGGATGTTCTCCTCGGACAACGCCTTTGTTCGGCAGTTCCTCAGCGGCGCCGCTGAGGGGCCGTTGACGATGGATTGAGCTTCGGCCGCGCTGCCCTTGGGGTAGACGGCGGCCGGGACGTATGCGAACATGTGTTCGCATGGTCGTATGCGTCTACCTCCCTCGCTTCGAGCTGGCCTTCGCCGCCGGCGGCGCGCGTGCGCTCGTAGGGCAAGCGCTTGCGCTGGCGCCGCTGCCTGGCGCGGAGCAGCGCGTGGGGGAAGTGTCGGGCGCAGCCGAGGCACTTGGCGTCAGGCGGGGCATGGCGCTTGGGGAGGCGCTCGCTCGCTGCCCTGACCTGACGCTCGTGCCGGCCGACCCTGTGGGGGTGGAGGAGGCCTGGGAGGCGACGATTAGCTCCCTGGAGTCGATTGGCGCGGCCGTCGAGCCGGCACGCCCAGGCCTCGCCTATTTCGAGACAAACCCGCTGCGTGCGTTGCACGGTGGGGATACCGCGGTGATCGCCGCTGCGCAGCGCGCGAGCCAGGCGGCGCCGGAAGGTCGGCCTGCGGCGCGAGGACAGCTTCGCTCAATCGGCGAGCGTCACAATCACATGCGCGTGGGCGCTGGGCCGACGCGCTTCTGCGCGCTGGCGGCGGCCCTGGCAGTCCGTTCACGTCGCCCGCTCGTGCTCGATGGCAAGGAGGCGCTGCGCTGGCTCGCCGCTCGACCGATCGAGCTGCTCGGCTTCCGCAAGGAGACCGAGTCGCTGCTCGAGTCGCTGGTGCGTCTCGACGTGCGCACGCTCGGTGAGCTGGCGCGCCTGGGCCGTCCGGCGCTCGCCGATCGCTTCGGCGAGATGGGGGCGTTTGCACACAGGCTTGCGCGCGGGGAGGACACGCCGCTGCAGCCACGCCTGCTGGAGGAGCGCCTGCAGGAGACGATGGGCGTTGGTGACGCGAGCTCGGGCGCTTCGCTCGAGCGTGTGCTCGGTGTGTTGGTGGATCGACTGCTGGCACGCAGCGAGCGGCGCGGACGCACGCTGCGTTCGGTCACGCTCTCGGCGCGTCTGCTCTCAGGTGGCGGCTGGCGTGAGCGCGTCGTCTTCCGCCAGCCGCTCGCCGATCGCGAGCGCATCTCGCTGGCGCTGACGCTGCGGCTGATGTTGCTGCCGGCTCCGGCGGCCTCACTGGGGCTGTCTGTCGAGCGCTTCGGTCCGCCGGCGGGCGAGCAGCGGGCGCTGTTGGAGGAGGCCCACGCCGCCCGCATGGCGCGCCTGCGCGAAGCGGTCGCACAGATACGCGCGGTGGCGGGGGAGGACGCAGCGATGAGAGCCGTCTGCGTAGACCCTGACTCGCGCGTGCCTGAGCGGCGGGTCGTGCTCACGCCGCTGGCGGGCTGATGGCCAACGCCACGAGAACCATGCTGAACTTGCCTCGACCCGCTCGGGTCAGCATCGGGCAGGAGGGTGCACCTCGGCAGATCGACGGGCGTGCGGTTGAGCAGGTGCGCGAGTCGTGGTTGGTCGAGGACCGCTGGTGGACGGCGCAGCCGCTGCGCCGTCGCTACTGGGAGGTGGTGATGGCGAGCGGGCGCAACCTGGTCGTCTTCCACGACCTCGGCTCGGGCATGGGCGAGCGCGTCGGTGGCTGGTTCATGCAGGGGGCGTGAGTGCGCACGCGTGCGTCATCGAGGGATTGAGCGTCGTCCGTGTCGTCGACGCCACCATACGTAGAGCTTCACTGCCACTCGGCCTACTCGTTCTTGGACGGCGCGTCGCTGCCGCAGGAGCTGGCGCACCGCGCGCGTGAGCTCGGGCATGCGGCGCTGGCGCTGACCGACCACAACTCGGTCTCGGGCTCGATGGAGCTGGCCCAGGCGGCGATGGACAGTGGCATCAGGGCGATCCACGGAGCCGAGGTCGACTTGACCAGCGGCCGTCACCTGACGCTGCTCGTGCGCGATGGGCGGGGCTGGCGCAACCTCTGCCGGATCCTCACGCGCGCACACGCGCGCACGCGGGAGGGCTCGGCGCGACGGGTGCGCAGTGAGCCGTCGGTGGCGCTCGAGACGGTGCTCGAGCACGCCGAGGGGCTCGTCTGCCTGACTGGCTGCGCTGGGCATTCGGTGATTGGTGCAGGTGCGCAGGATGAGCCGGTGGCACGGCGCCTGCTCGACGCGTTTGGCGTCGAGCACCTGCGCGTGGAGTTGCAGCGTCCCTATGCCCGCGACGATCGTGCCCGCAATCGCGCGCTGGCGGCGTTCGCCAAACGCTTGGGAGTGGCGTGTGTAGCGAGCGGCGACGTGCACGCACACGCGCGCTGCCGTGCCGAGTTGCAGGATGCTTTTGTCGCGCTGCGCAACCACACGACGCTCGATGCCTCTGAGCCGTTGCGTCGCGGCAACTCGAGCCACGTGATGACGACGCCGCAGGCGATGGTCAAGCGCTTCGTCGACCATCCCGATGCTGTCGCGGAGACGCTGCGGCTCGCTGAGCGTCTGACGTTCGATTTGACGCACGACCTCGGCTACCGCTACCCGGGTGCTGAGGACGGAGAAGCCGACCGCAAGCTGGCCGAACTGTGCGCTGAGCGCTCGCGCGAGCGCTACGAGCGCTCATCGGTGAGCGCCGAGGCGCAGGCACGGCTCACGCAGGAGCTGAACGTGATCGGCAAGCTCGGTCTGGCCGGCTTCTTCCTGCTCCACCACGAAATGCTCGAGCTCTCGCGGGAGGTCGCCCGCGAGGTCAGGGGGCCTGATTCGGTGCGCGCTCTGCTGGCACCGGGGCGCGGGCGCGGCTCGTCGGTCTCCTCGCTCGTCTGTTATCTGATCGGGCTCTCGCACATCGACCCGATTGCCAGTCGGCTGACGATGGGGCGCTTCCTGCACGAGGACCTGCGCGGACTGCCTGACATCGACCTCGATTTCCCGCGCGACATCCGCGAGGTGCTGATCCCGCGAGTGCACGAGTGCTTCGGCAACGAGCGCGCTGCGCTCGTCGCCGCCTTCCCCACATTCCGCGCGCGCGGGGCGATCCGCGAGCTGGGCAAGGTGCTCGGCCTGCCTCCCGGCGAGATCGAGCGCGCGGCGCGCAGCGCAGAGCGGTATGGAGGCGCGGAGCACGACGTCGGCACGGCTGGCGCCAGGATGGATGGGCATGCTGGAGGATCGAAGGGCGGTAGCGCGGCACAGCGCTCAGAGCGCTGGCGCTGGCTGTGGCGCCTGGTCGAGGAGGCGCACGGGTTGCCCCGCCACCTCTCCCAGCATTCGGGCGGGATGATCATTGCGACGAGGCCGCTGATCGACTGCTGTCCGGTCGTTCCTGCGGCGATGCAGGGACGACAGATGGTGCAGTGGGACAAGGACTCCTGTGCCGATGCGGGCTTCCTGAAGATCGACCTGCTCGGACTGGGGATGCTTTCGGCGGTCGAGCGCTGCGTGGAGACGATCGCGCAGACGCGAGACGAGCGAATCGACCTCTCGCGGATCCCGTTCGACGACAAGGAGACCTTCGACGCGATCAGCGAGGCGGACACGGTTGGCGTGTTTCAGATCGAGAGCCGCGCGCAGATGCAGTCGCTGCGGCGCACGCGCCCACGCGACCTCGACGATCTGGCGGTACAGGTCGCGATCATCCGCCCAGGGCCGATCCAGGGTGGCGCGGTGAACCCCTACATCGAGCGCCGCAGGCGCCTGCGTGAGAACCCTGACTACGAGATCCCTTATGAGCACCCGTCGCTCGAGCCGGTCTTGCGCGACACGCTGGGGACGATCATCTTCCAGGACCAGGTGATGGAAGTGGCGCAGGCGATCGCCGGCTACACACCGGGGGAAGCGGAGGGATTGCGCAGGGCGATGAGTCGCAAGCGCTCGCAGGAGCTTTTGCAGAGCCACCGCGAACGCTTTGTCACAGGCGCGATGCGCTACGCAGGCGCCGAGCAGTCCACGGCTGAACGTGTGTGGCAGATGATCGAAGGCTTTGCCGGTTTCGGCTTCCCCAAGGCGCACAGCGCGGCTTTCGGGCTGCTCGCCTACCAGTCGACCTGGCTGCGTGTGCACTATGGGCCGGAGTTTCTCTGCTCGCTGCTCAACGAGCAGCCGATGGGCTTTTACGCGCCTGACAGTCTCGTGCACGAGGCGGAGCACAGGGGCATTGCGATGCTCGGCCTCGACGTGAATGCTTCGCAGGTCGAGTGCACGGTGCAGGGCGGCGGTGTGCGTCTCGGTCTCGGCTACATCAAGGGCGCAGGCCGCGAGGAGATGCGTGAGCTGGTTGCTGAGCGTGAGCGCAGCGGATCCTTCACGAGCCTTGGCGAGCTGGCGGGGCGCATCGGCGCGCGGCGCAGGACGCTCGAACAGCTGGCCTGGTCAGGCGCCTGCGATGAGGTCATCGCGGGCCGCCGCAGCCAATCGCTGGGCGAGGCGGATAGGCGCACGGCGCTGTGGCAGCTTGGGCTCGCAGCGCCGGGCCAGAGCGCGGGCGAGGACACTCAGCTGGCGCTGCCGCTGGAGTTGCCCCAGGCGCCGCCGCTACGTGCGCTCGGACGTTGGGGGCGGCTGATCGCCGACTACGCCACGAGCGGGGTGACGATCGGCGACCACGCGATAGCGGCCCTGCGCGAGCGGCTGACGGCGCCGATGTTGACGACGAGCGCTCAGCTGATGCGTTTGCCAGGGGGCAGCACGGTGTCGGTTGCAGGCCTCGTGATCGCTCGTCAGCGACCAGGGACGGCGAAGGGGACGATGTTCCTGCTGTTCGAGGACGAGTTCGGCACGGTCAACCTGATCGTGCCGCAGAAGGTGTATGAGCGTCATCGTCAGCTTGCTCGTGCGGAGCCGTTGCTGTTGGCGCGCGGACGCGTCGAGCGCACGGAAGGGGTCGTCAATCTGCTCGTGCGCGAGCTCGCTGAGCTGGAGCGCTTTGTCTCAGGTGGCGTCGCCGGCGAGGAGCGCGAGGCTGCGATGGCGCGCGTTCATCGACTGCCTGTGCCCGAGTTGGATCAGCAAGACGAGCAGGAGGATGCGATTGAAGTCGGCTCGAGCATGCGCGCCGTAGCGCCGCCGATCCAGAGTTTCGCGATGGGCCGACGGCGCTAGGCGATCGTGGACCGGCGCGTCGCTACGTCCTCAGTCGCTCGCGCGCAGAGCACGCCACGCGAGTTGCCTGTGCCCCGAAGGGTGCGTCCTTGCGACGCTCGATCCACGACCGCCCAGTCGCGTTCTGCATTGTTCATTCAGTGCGCGGCAAGCTCGCGCTGGGTGTCCTCGGCGTCGTTGACTGCCCAGGCGAGGCGCTCGATCAGCTGCTCGGCGGCGTGGTCGTCGCTGAGGTGCAGCGAGTAGACGCGCTCGTCGAACAGCACGGGCGGCTCGCGCTTGTCCATTGGGTCAGTCGTGACGATGATCCTTGGCATGGCTCCCTCCTCGGGATTGGGGGTCACGTCCTCCCGGTGCATACCCTGCGCTTCGCGCCTGAAGCGCGGCTTAATTCTTCGCGCGCGCTGATCGCTGAACAGCCGGAGAACAGCTCGATGATGGCTAGGCTGGGCGCATCGCACGACTGGGAAACACCGATCTCGATGTATGCCGTCTGTGTCTCGGGGGCAACGTCTTCGGCTGGACGCTCGATGAGGAGCGCTCGTTCGAAGTGCTCGACGCTTACGTGCAGGCGGGCGGCAACTTCATCGACACGGCTGACACATATGGCAGGCGCGGTGCAGGCGGAGCGGGCGAGTCAGAGCGGATCATCGGTCGTTGGATGGAGGCGCGTGGCAATCGCGAGCAGCTCGTGATTGCGACGAAGGTTGGTGTCTCGCCGGAGATGAAGGGACTGTCGGCGAGCAACGTGAGAGCTGGCGCAGAAGCTTCGCTGGAGCGTCTGGGCACCGACCGGATCGATCTCTACTACGCCCACCAAGACGACCCGGATACACCGCTGGAGGAGACGCTGGGCGCATTTGGCGAGCTGATCGAGGAGCGGCTGATCTCCTATGCGGCGGGCTCCAACTACAGCGCTGAGCGGTTGCGCGAAGCACTCGATCTAGGTCGCGACGAAGGCATGGCGGAGTTCGTCGCGCTGCAGCCGCACTACAGCCTGATGGAGCGCGACTACGAGGGCGAGCTCGCGACGCTGTTGCAGGAGCGGGGACTTGCATGCCTGCCTTACTACGCACTCGCGCGCGGCTTTCTCAGCGGCAAGTATCGACCAGACAGCGGCCTCGTCGACAGCGTGCGTTCGCAGGGCGTGCTCGACAGCTATGCGAACGAGCGCGGCTTTGCGGTGCTCGAAGCACTCGATGAGATCGCTGCGGCGCGAGCGACGTCGGTGGCGTCAGTCGCGCTTGCATGGCTGCGCATGCAGCCGACGGTGCTCGCGCCGATCGCCAGCGCCACTTCACCTGAGCAGCTGACGGAGCTGATGGCGTCGATCGCGCTGGAGCTCTCGCCGACGGAGCTGACGCAGCTCGACAAAGCGTCGGCGTGAAGCTCAGGCTGCCGGCGTCGGGCGAAAACTGAGGCTGTTGCCGTCGGCGTCGACGAGCGCAGAAGGCTCGACGCCATCGAGCGCGAAGCGAATCTCGCGCAACCCTGGAGCGGTTGGCGGCGACGCGCTCGCGCCGCGGCTCTGCCACGAGTTGAGCCCGATGTGGTGGTGATAGCCACCGGCTGACACGAAGGCGGCCGAGGGTACTTGCGCCTGCTCCTCGAAGCCGATCGTGTCGCGGTAGAACGCGAGTGCGCGCGGAACATCTGCGACCTTCAGGTGAACGTGGCCGATCGCCGTCCCGTCGGCGGCTGTTGCGCTGGCTGCGTCGAAGTCGCCGGGCGCCTGCGCGAGCAGATCGTCGAGATCGAGCGCGAGCGTGACCATTTCCACGCCGTGTCCGTTGGCTGGGCGCTGCCAGGTCTCGCGTGGACGGTCGGCGTAGATCTCGATACCGAGGCCGTCTGGATCGCTCAAGTAGAGCGCCTCTGAGACTCCGTGGTCGGAGGCGCCGTCGATCGGCCAGCGCGCGCGGGCGATTCGCTGCACCGTCTCGGCGAGCGCTGCACGCGAGGGATGCAGCCAGGCGACGTGGAACAGGCCGCTGCTGTGCGGCGAGAGTGGAGTTGGCGCGGCGAGCAGGCTCAGTTCGAGTGCAGGGCTCGCAGGGTCGGTTCCGAGCAGCGCGCGCTCGTCCTCGCGCGTAATCAGCGGCAGGCCGAGCACGCGCTCGTAGAAGTCGGCGCTGCGGGCGAGGTCGGCGACGGCGAGGTGCACGCCGTCGATGCGCAGCGATGGATCGATCAGCGTTGCGCTGGACATTGCCTTCGAGGCTACTGAGCGCACCCAGAGTCGTGCTCAGCGCGCCTGCACGACGAGCGTCTGAAATGCGCGCCCGAGTGGCCCGTGCTCGTCGTGCAGCGCTCCCTCGGCCAGCGCAGAGCCGCCCTCGTGCAAACGCGTGCGCGCGTCGAGGCCGATCCATTCGCCTTGTGGCTGGCGATGCAGGTGAATGCTCAAGTCGGCGTTGATGAACAGGAAGCGGTCGAACGGCAGCGTCGCTGAGACGCCGTTGCAGAAGTCAGACGTCGCAGCGACTCGGGCGAGCGGAGTGGCCTGCTGTCCAGGGAGCAGCGGGTGCTGCAACCGCTGCCACACGCGCCCTGGTCCTGCGAGCCACGGGTCGTTCAGCCAGAACATCTCCATCGCCGTTCCGGCAAAACTGGCTTCAGTCGAGTCGTTGAGCGCAAACTGCTTGCGCTCCCCGCTCGTGCGCGGCGCCATCGCCGTAAGCGGGTCGACGGTGACGGTCTCGCCTGGGCGTGCTTCGAGCGCGGCAGCGGCTGCTGCCTGCGCCTGCTCAGGCACGGCCTGCACGCGCAGCGCGCTTGCGCGTACGATCAGTTGATCCTCTGCATGCAGCTCGGCGGCGAGCTCCTGCACGCGCCGTCCGGGGCGCACGATCTCTGTGGTGAGCGTCAGTGGCGCGAGCGGGATTGGTCGCAGAAACTCGAAGCCGAGCCGGCCGATCTGCAGATCGCTTCCTGGCTCCATTCGCTCGAAGGCAGCTGTGATCAACGCTGCAGGTGCGCCGCCGTGAAGTGCGTTCGGATCCCACGGCCCGCGCGCCTGCTCGGTCGGCACGAAGCACTCGCCATCGGCGATGAAGATGCTCTCGCTCATCGCTCTGCTCAGGCTCAGTCTCGGGCGGGCATTCGCGCGATGAACTCGCGCAGCTCTTGCGGGTTGCGCAGCGGCGGGCCGTGGCCGAAGCAGACGAGCGCCGGCTCGAGCGCGGCGAGCCTGCGCGCGGACTCACGGTTGCGCGCTGGGTCGGGCGTGAATACGACAGGCGGCTCTTGCAGTCCGCGTTTGCCGGTCATCAGGTTCATCCCGTTGAGCACGTCGCCGAGGATCAGCACGCGGTCTGACTCGCGCCAGTAGGCGACGTGGCCGCGCGAGTGGCCAGGCACCTCGAGCACGGTGAAGCCGGCGACCTCGTCGCCCTCTTTCAGCGCACGCGCGACGGGGTGCGGCGGTCCGGTCCAGAAGCGTTTCTGGAAGTTGTTCAGCCAGCCGGGAGCCTGGCTGTTGGAGATCGCGCCGGGAGTCTCCATCGCGTAGACGTCGCCCTCGCCGCACCACAGCGGGATCTGCAGCTGTTCGCAGATCGCGTGGCTGGCCCCTTGGTGGTCGGGGTGCGCGTGGGTGAGCGCATGCGCGGTGATCGTGCGTCCACGAAGCTGGCGCACGATCCGACCTTTGGCCTGCTTCGTGGCGGCGTCGATCAGCACGTCCTCGGCGACGTACACGTTGATCGCGTTCGGCGGAAAGCCGCGCAGCAGGTGGAGGTCTTTGGCCAGTTCCTTCATCGTCAGCGCCTGTGGCAGTAGATATTAGTAGCTGCTAACAACTCGGTGTCGTCACGAGCGGCGCTGCTCCCAGGAGAAGCCGCGGATGGCGAAGAACAGCCCAAATGCACCCCACAGCGCGATCACGGCAAGCGCGTCGAGGTGGTCGCTGAGTCCGGAGCCGGTGACGAAGGCCCCAAACAGCCCGTCGATCAGCGGCTTGAGCGGTAGTGCTTCGGCGATCTGGCGCAGGAAGCCAGGGGCGCTGGACGAGTCGAACACGTAGAAGGAGATGAACACGACGGGCAGGAAGACGGCGTTGACGTAAGCAGCTGTCGACTCGAAGTTGGGGATGGCGTGTGCGAAAGCGACGCCGAGGGCGGCGAGCGAGACGACACCGACGAGCACGAAGACGATCAACTCTGGCCAGTCACGCGGCCAGCCGATGCCGAAGATCAACTTGCCGGCGAGGATCACGATGCCGATTTGCAGCGTTGCGTTGGTGACGGCGTTGGCGGCGACGCCGCCGAAGTACGACAGCGTCGGCAGCGGCGTGCCGCGGATTCGCTTGAGCACGCCGCGCTCGCGCAGGAAGACGATGTTGTAGGCGAGCGCGGTGAACGTCGTTGCCATCACGCTCATCGCGGCGATCGCTGGGATCAGCCGGTTGAGCTGATGCTGGTTGCCGGCGAGGATTGCGCCGCCGCCGGCGAGGAACAGCAGCGGCAAGAGGAAATTGAAGAAGGCGGCGCTCGGGTTGCGCCAGAACATCTTGCGCTCGAGGCGGTACTGGCTCCAGCCGAGGGCGATGGTTTCAGCCATCGGCGCGCTCTCCAACGGGACGCTCTGGCTCCTCGGCAGTCAACTCCAGGTAGACGTCCTCGAGCGTCGGGCGACCGACGCTCAACTCCTCGAGCTTCTCGCCACGCGCGAGCGCTTCAGCGGTCAGCCCGGCGAGCAGCGCAGTCGGGTCGTCGGTCTCGCGCTCGTGAAACTGGCCGTCGCTGTCGCGGTAGGCGACACGGTAATGCGAGGCGCCGACCCCAAGCTCGCGCGGCGGACCGATCGCAAGCACGCGCCCGTCCTTGACGATCGCGACGCGGTCGGCGAGCTCTTGCGCCTCATCGAGGTAGTGCGTGGTCAGCAGGATCGTCTTGCCGAGGTCGCGCAGCTTGCGCACGGTCTCCCACGCGCTGCGTCGGGCCTCAGGGTCGAAGCCGGTGGTGGGCTCGTCGAGAAAGATCAGCTCTGGGTCGCCGATCAGCGCAAGGGCAAAGTCGAGCCGACGCAGCTGCCCGCCGGAGAGCTTGCGACTGCGTGCATCGGCCTTCTCGTGCAGACCGGCGAGCGCGAGCACCTCGTCGACGTCGCGCGGATGCGGGTAGAAGCTCGCCCAGTGGCGCAGCGCCTCGCGCGGCGTGATGTGGCTGTAGATGCCGCCTGACTGCAGCACGATGCCGATCCGCTGGCGCAGCGCGTGGCTGCGGTCGCCAGGGTCGTAGCCGAGCACGGACACCTCGCCACCGCTGCGCGCGCGATAGCCCTCGAGGATCTCGACGGTCGTCGTCTTGCCTGCGCCGTTGGGCCCGAGCAGGCCGAAGACCTCGCCGCGCTGCACGCTGATGTCGATTCCGCGTACGGCTTCGAACTCGCCATAGCGCTTGCTCAGCGCATGGACCTCGATCGCCGCGGCTGCGTCGCTCACTGCTCCATCATCTCAACATCGCTGCGCGCGCAATCCCACCCGCGAGCGCCTCGCCTGCTACCAGTGCACGCCCCGCGTCAATGTGGCCATCGCGATCTGCTCGAAGGAGGCGCGCTCCTCGATGTTCTGCTGGCCCTTCGATGCGGCTGAGTCGGGGAACACGCGATAGGCGAGGTGCAGGATCCTGTCGACGGTCTTGGGCGAGAGCGCGTAGGCGATCTCGCCGGCAGTGCCGAGCCGCGTGCCCATGTGCTTGGGGCGCGAGCGCATCGCCTCGCAGATCATGTCTGCGGCCTCGTCGGGAGTGAGCGTGGGGAAGGCGTCGTACATCTTCGTCGGTGCGATCATCGGCGTGCGCACGAGCGGCATGTGGATCGTCGTGAACGTGACGCCGTCGCCGATCACCTCGGAGGCGACGACGCGGGTGAAAGCGTCGAGTGCAGCCTTCGAGGCGACATAGGCGGAGAAGCGCGGCGGGTTCGTCTGCACGCCGATCGAGGAGATGTTGACGATGTGGCCTGAACCGCGCTCGCGCATGTGCGGCAAGAGGCCGATGATCAGCTTGACAGCGCCGAAGTAGTTGAGCTGGATCGTACGTTCGAAGTCGTGGAAGCGGTCGTAGCTGAGCGCGATCGAGCGGCGGATCGAGCGGCCTGCGTTGTTGATCAGCATGTCGACGTCGCGGTGGTCTGCGAGCACGCGCTCGATCAGCCGTTCGACGGACTCCATGTCGGCGATGTCGGCTGCGTACACATATGCGGTGCCGCCGGCGGCGACGATCTCGGCGCGTGCCTCCTCGAGCTTCTCGACGTTGCGCGCGACGAGCAGCGGCACGCCACCGGCCTCGGCAACCTTCAGCGCGGTCGACCGGCCGATCCCTGAGGAGGCGCCGGTGATCATCACGTGCTTGCCCTCGAGCGCCTCTTTGAGCGTGCGACCTTTGCCCATCCGGGGCTCCATGTCGCGCTCCCAGTAATCCCACAGGCGCCCTGCGTAGTCGTGCAGCGCCGGTGGGCGCTCGAGCGCTGTGCCAGCGAGCACGCGGCCGGCTTCGCGCGTGTCGAAGCGCGGCACGAGCTCCATGTGCGCGAGCACCTCCTCGGGGATGCCAAGGTCGCGCAGCGCGAGCTTGCGCAGCTGACGCCACGGCGGCAGGTCGAGCGCGAGCGCGAGCGGCCACTTGGGCAGCGGGGCGGTCAGGCGTTTGTCGACGCTGAAGGCGATTCGCGGGGCGTGTGCGGCGGCGGCGAACTCGTTGATCAGCTGATCGACGCGCTGGCGGCGCGGGTCGGTCAGGTGGAACGCTTTGCCGTCGCCGTCTGGCTCGTGCGCGATGTGCTCGAGCGCATCGACGACCCAGTCGACAGGCACGACGTTCGTGTTGCCCAAGTCTGGGCCGACGATCGGCGCCCACTCGGGCAGCAGCTGGCGCGCGCGCTGGATCGCCTTGAAGAAGTAGTAAGGGCCGTCGACCTTGTCCATCTCGCCTGTGCGCGAGTCGCCGACGACGATCCCGGGGCGGTACACGCGCCACGGTACATACGGCTGCTCGCGCACGATGCGCTCGGACTCGAACTTAGTCCGGTGGTAGGGCGAGGGCAGCTTCTGCCCCTCGTCGAACATGTCCTCTGTGAACAGGCCCTTGTACTCGCCTGCGACGGCGATCGAGGAGACGTGGTGGAAGTGCTCGACATCGATCGCGCGTGCGAGTTCGACGGCGTGCGTCGTCCCGCCGACGTTGACGGCGGTGTTCAGCTCGGGGGCGGCGGTCATGTCGTAGACAGCTGCGAGGTGGAAGAAGTGCTTGACCTTGCCGCGCAGCTCGGCGACCTGCTCTTGCTCGACGCCGAGCAGCGGGCGACGCAGGTCGCCGATCACGGGTTGCACGCGTTTGCCTGCAGCAGCACCTGCAACGGTGCTCCAGCGCCCGATCAGGTCTTCGAGGCGCTCGAGCGAGCTCTCGCGCACGAGCACGAACACCTTGCCTTGGCGTTTGTCGAGCAGCTGCTCGACGAGGCGCTTGCCGATGAAGCCGGTTGCTCCTGTGACGAAGTAGGCCATCGTGGCGCAGAGCCTACCGGTAAACAGAGCGTCTTAGGCGCCAGCCCCAGCGCCGCCACGTCCCTCGCCGGCGACGAAGCGGGCAGCGCCCTTTGCGCCGTCTTCGAACACCTCTGGGCCGGTCTGCGCCTCGAGCGCGAGACCGTCGGCGAGCGACAGACCAAAACCTTCGATTGCGGCGCGACGATCGGCGAGCATCGTCCGTTGGGGGAAGGCAGCGAGGCCCTCGGCGAGCTCGAGCGCGCGCTCGAGATGCTCGCCGGCGGAAACGATCTCAGTGAGCATTCCCATTGCGAGTGCCTCGTCAGCGTCGATGATGCGGCCAGTGAGGATCAGGTCGAGCGCGCGACCGATGCCGACGATCCGTGGCAGCCGTTGTGTCCCACCGTCGATCAGCGGCACACCCCAGCGACGCTCGGGGTAGCCGAGCTTGGAGCCCTCTGCGGCAATCCGCAGGTCGCACCACAGTGCGAGCTCGAGCCCACCAGCGAGCGCGAAGCCGGAGATCGCGGCGATCGTCGGCTTCGACGGCGTCAGGCGGGTGAAGCCCATCGGCCCCTCGGCGCTCATCAGCCGATCGACGAAGCTGTGCTGCTCCTTCAGATCTGCGCCTGCGCAGAATGAGACGTCGCCGGCGCCGGTGAGCACCATCACGCGCGCGTCGTCGTCGGCCTCGAAGCGCTGGTAGGCGTCGTGCAGCAGCGCAGCTGTGGGGCCGTCGACTGCGTTGCGCCTGTGCTGTCGATCGATCGTCACGAGCGCTGCGGCGCCGCGACGCTCGTAGGTGACGGCTTGGGGCTCTGCTACCAACCGCCGCGCCAGCGGCCGTTGCTGAGGTCCACTTTGTGCGCGATGCGTGCTTCTTTGCGCTTGTCGAGCCGTTTCTGAAGCATGCTCATGAAGAACACGAACAGGGGGAAGAAGGCGATCAGGATGAAGCCGGCGTCGGTGACGACTTTGTCGTTCGTCGCGCCCCAGAAGCCACGGCCGTCGTTGTCGGTGGCCTGAGCGATCGCCGGCAGCGCGAGCACGAGCAGGGCGACCCACACGAACAGCGTTGTCTTGGCGCGGCGCATGGGCGGGATGCTAGCGAAGGGCGGGGCGCATCGACCTGTGAACGGCATCCGGCCGCGGAGGACTCGCGCGCTGCCCAACCTGTAAACGGCATCCTGCCTCTTGGCCGAGCCGGCCTCCGCTCCTGGATGCAGATCTGTGACGCTCCGGCCGCCACGGCAGTTACATGGCTGGCCGTCCTGGCCGGCTGTGCCCATGCCCTGGTATCACCACAACCGTGGCTCTTCTGATCGCATCGGACATGCACAAGGACATGGCGGGGCAGCCGCTGCTGCGGGGAGTGTCGTTCAAGTTGGAGCGGCGCGAACGGATGACGATTGCGGGGCGCAATGGGGCGGGCAAGACGACGCTGCTGCGGATGCTGGCGGGGGAGACGTCGATCGACAGGGGCGAGCTGAGCGTGGCGAAGGGGGTGCGGATCGCGCTGCACGATCAGCGCCCGCCGCGCGAGCGCACGCTGGCGCTGCGCGACTACGTGCTGTCTGGCTGTGCGGATGAGCTGCAGATCGAGGGGGAGCTGGCGCAGCTGGAGGCAAAGATGGCGGAGGGGGCGAGCGACGAAGCGCTGTTCGCTCGCTACTCACGCGCACAGGCGCAGTTGGAGACGCGCGGTGGCTATTTGTGGCGCGACCGCGCGACGGTGATGGCGCACGGCTTGGGGTTCAGCGATGAGGACCTCGACAGGCCGCTCGACACGTTCTCTGGTGGACAGCTGACGCGCGCATCGCTGGCGCGAGCGCTGGCGACGAGCGCAGACGTGCTGCTGCTCGACGAGCCGACGAACCATCTCGACATCGAGTCGCTCGAGTGGCTCGAGCAGACGCTCGTCGACGTCGATGCGGCGGTCGTGCTCGTCGCCCACGACCGTTGGTTCTTGGAGGCGGTTGGCACGGCTGTGCTCGAGTTGGAGGCGGGACGCTCGCGCTTCTTTGCGGGCACGTGGCACAACTGGCGAAGGGAGCAGGCGGCGCGCGAGATGGCGCTGGGCAAGGCGATCGACAAGCAGCAGGCAGAGATCGCACGGATGGAGCGCTTCATCGAGCGCTTCCGCTACAAGGCGACGAAGGCGAAACAGGCCCAGTCGCGCGTGAAGAAGCTGTCGAAGATCGAGAAGATCGAGCGTGACCCGCAGGATGGGCGCTCGCTCGAATTCGAGTTCGCTGCGCCTGAGCGCTCAGGCAAGGTGATCTTCGAGCTGCTCGACGGCCGGGTCGAGATTGGCGGCGACAGCAATGGCACGCCACCTGTCGTCTTGCTCGACGAGGCAGAGCTGTGGCTGGAACGGGGCGAGCACGTCTCGCTCGTGGGGCCGAACGGCTCTGGCAAGACGACGCTGATCGAGACGCTGGCGGGACGCCGTGAGCTGGCGGGCGGGAAATTGAGCACGGGCCACAACGTGAAGGTTGGTTACCTCTCGCAGCACGCAGAGGAGCTGGGGGCGGGGGGCGATCCGGGGCAGAGCGTGCTCGACGCGGCGCAGCGAGCGACGGGGCTGACGCAGGGCAAAGCGCGCGCGCTGCTCGGTGGCTTCCTGTTCTCTGGCGAGGAGGCGGAAAAGCCGCTCGCTGGTCTCTCTGGTGGCGAGCGCAGGCGTCTGTCGCTGGCGATCCTCGTGCACTCGGGGGCGAACGTGCTGATCCTCGACGAGCCTACGAATCATCTCGACATCGAGAGCCGCGAGGCATTGGAGGATGCGCTGCGCTCGTTCACTGGAGCGGTGCTGCTCGTCTCGCACGATCGCGCGCTGCTCGACGCCGTGGGCACGCGCACTGTTGCGGTCGAGGAGAAGGCGCTTCACAGCTACATCGGCGGCTGGCCGGAGTACGTGCGCGTGCGTGAGGAACGGGCTTCTCTCTCTGATGGGGCCGCCCCTGAGTCGGGCCGGCCGATGACCCCTCCTGCGCGCCTGGCAGACGAACGCCCAGTCGAGAAGTCGCAGCCGAAGGCGAAGCCAAAGCCAAAGCGGAAGGGCCCTTCGAAGAACCGCCTCTCGGCGCAGGAGCAGGCGGAGCGCGAGGTCGAGGCGGCTGAGTTGGCGCTGCGCCAGCTGGAAGACGAGCTGGCGGATCCGGCGGCGTGGGCGAGCAAGTACGAGTCGGCGAAGTCAGAGGCGCGCCACACGGCAGCGAAGCGCGCGATCGAGCAGGCTTATGAGCGGCTCGAGTCGTTGATCGACTGACGCCCGAGACGGGCGGCGATCACCCGATCCCCGTGACATCCGCTCGACCAGGCGTGCGTCCCACGGCTTGTCGTCGCCTTCGGACACTGCACACAACCCTAGTCGTGCCTGATCCAGTCGACGTGCTTGGTGCTCGGCTGCTGTGGTGGTGTGGATCTACACTTCGCCGATGGGCCGCTATCGGACGGCAATCAATGTTGCGATCGTTCTGCTGATCGCCGCAGCGGTCTTCGCGATCCCAGGCGGCGGTCAGGCTGCGACGACGTTTGCGACGATCCTCTACATCGGCTTCGGCGTGGGTTTTGGCTATCTCGGGCTGCGCCTGTACCGCGAATACCGCGTCACGCTGCACGGTCTAGGCGACCGCAACCGCGGCGTCCTGTACGGCTCGCTCGCGCTGATCGCGTTTCTGATCGCAGGCCAGAAACGGATGTGGGAATCGGGTCTCGGGGAGCTTTTGTGGTTCGCGCTCGTGCTCGCTGTGCTGTACGGGCTGATGAGCGTCTACAGACACTGGCGCAGCTACTGACGAGCGGCCTGCGCGGCGGCCTGCTGGAGGCGGCAGGCTGGCCGTTGCGACGGATCTCGCGCCGAGGGCCGCCTCGTATCCTCGAATGGAATGGCGACGGAGACGTTGAAGGACGAGGGCGAGGCGCGCAGCAGCTTGCGTGAGCAGCGTCGCGCGCTGCCCGACCAGCCGGGCGTCTACCTGTTCCGCGACGGCAAAGGCCGCGTGATCTACGTGGGCAAGGCGAAGTCGGTGCGCAAGCGCGTCGCGTCGCACTTTGCCAAAGCGAACGTGCCGAGCAGCCCAGGTCACGCGGAGATGGTGGCGAGCGCGGAGAGCGTCGAGTGCGTCGTCGTCGCTACTGAGGCTGAGGCGCTGCTGGCGGAGCAGAGCTTCATCAAGCAGTACCGCCCTCGCTTCAACATTCGCTTGCGCGACGACAAGTCGTACCCGTTCATCGCGATCTCACTTGACGAGGACTACCCGCGTGTCTACTTCACGCGCGAGCGTCACCGCCCAGGGCGTGCTTACTTTGGCCCGTACTCGAACGCGAAGCGCGTGCGCGGCACGCTGGAGGTGCTGGCGAAGGTGTTCATGTTCCGCTCTTGCACCGGTGTGGAGCCTGGCCGGCGCAGCGGCAGCCCGTGCCTCGATTACTACATCAAGCGCTGCGAGGCGCCGTGCGTGGGCTATGTCTCGAAGGAGGACTACCGTGCGAGCATCGACGGCGTGCGCGACTTCCTCTCGGGTCGCTTCAAGGAGATCGAGCGCGAGCTGGAGCAGCGCATGCGCGCGGCTGCGGCGGCTGAAGAGTTCGAGCAGGCGACGGTCGAGCGCAATCGCTTGCGCGCTGTGCACTCGCTGCTCGAGCGACGTCGCGTCGCGAACGAGTCGGTCGGCACGTTCGATGCGATCGCTGTCGCTGTCGACGGACGCGAGGCGAACGCGCAGATCTTCCAGGTTCGCGATGGCGTGCTGTCGGACCGCCAGTCGTTCTACCTCTCAAACGAGACGGAGCGCAGCGTGGCTGAGGTCGCTGAGGAGTTCATGCTGCAGTACTACGCGGGACACATGTCGATCCCGGCACTGCTGATCGTCCAGCGCGAGATCGGCGAGCACCCGGTGCTCGCCGATGCGCTCGCGAGTCGCCGTGAAGGCCCAGTCGAGCTGCGTGCGGCTGAGCGCGGCGAGAAGCGCCGCATCCTCGAGCTGGCAGAGCGCAACGCACGGCTCGCGCTCGATCAGGAGCGGCTCAAATCGGAGCGCCGCCGCCAGAGCCGCGTCGAGGCGGTTGAGGGCTTGCAGCAGGCGCTCGGGCTCGATACGCCGCCGATCCGCATCGAGTGCTTCGACATCTCCCACCTTGGTGGCACACAAACCGTCGCGTCGATGGTCGTGTTCGAGGGTGGCGCGCCAAAGAAGTCGGACTACAGACGCTTCAAGATCCGCTCGCTCGCTGAGGGGGAGTCGGACGACTTTGCGGCGATGGCTGAGGTGCTCTCGCGTCGCTTCGCCCAATGGGAGCGCCAAGCGGATCTTTCTCCGCACGACCCTGCGTACGACGCGAGCTTTGCAGCGTTGCCAAACGTCGTCGTGATCGACGGCGGCAAGGGTCAGCTATCGGCCGGCCTCGGGCCGCTGCGCGGTTTTCGCGACCGCGGCGTCGCTGTGATCTCACTGGCGAAGCGAATCGAGGAGGTCTTCATCCCAGGCCGCCGCGCGCCGCTCGTGCTCGATCACTCGACGCCTGAGCTGCAGCTGCTGCAGCGCGTGCGCGACGAGGCGCACCGCTTTGCGATCACCCATCACCGCGGCCGCCGCGACAAAGCGATGACGACTTCACTGCTCGACGAGCTGCCAGGCGTTGGGCCGTCGCGGAAGCGCGCGCTGCTCGCGCATTTCGGCTCGCCGGAGGCAGTAACGGCGGCGACGAGCGAGGAGCTGCAAGCTGTGCCGGGGCTGCCGGCGAAGACGGCACGCGATCTGTACGCCTATCTGCACAGGGCGGGTTGATCAGCTCGGGAACGCGTGCCGCAATCGCACCCCAGCGCGCGTTTGCAAGTTTTCAACTAATTGACAGAAGTGCGTGCAGGTTGAGCACAATGTGGTCATGGCCGTCATAAGACCGCTGCGTCCGCTGCGGGGTGGGGCAGAGAGCAAGGTCGAGCAGCCGGTGCGTCCGGTCGTCGAGACGCGGCTGCAGGATCTCGTCGTGATCACGGGCTTCTCGGGCGCGGGCAAGTCGACGGCGATGAACGTGTTCGAGGACGCGGGCTATTTCTGCGTCGACAACCTGCCGCCAGAGATGATCCGCTCGCTCGTCGAGCTGTTTGTGCACCAGGGCTCGAAGGTCGAGCGTGCGGCGGTCGTCTCAGATGTACGCGGAGGCGTCTACTTCGAGGCTCTGCGCGCCGTCGTAGACGACCTCGACGCACTTGGGCTGACCCACCACGTGCTGTTCCTCGAGGCAGCAGAGCAGACGCTCGTCACGCGCTACAAGGAGACCCGCCGCCGCCACCCGCTCGCGCCCGAGGGCAGCGTCGCCGCTGGCATCGCCGCCGAGCGCGCGCTGCTGGCGCCGTTCCGCGAGCACGCAGACCTCGTGATCGACACGACAGGAATGACCGCTGCGATGCTGCGCGGCAAGATCGTCGACGAGCTGCTGCCGCACAAGGCGGCAGGGCGCTTGGCGTTGACGTTCATGAGTCTCGGGTTCAAGCACGGCCCGCCACGCGAGGAGGACCTCGCGTTCGACGTGCGCTTCCTCGCCAACCCACACTACGAGCCAGAGCTGCGCGACTTGACGGGCCTCGACGAGCGCGTCGTCGAGTACATCGCACGCGACGGGCGCCTCGACCAGTTCTACGACCGCCTGCACGGCCTGCTCGACTTCCTGCTGCCGCAGTACGTCGCTGAGGGCAAGTCGCATCTCGTGATCGCGATCGGCTGCACTGGCGGTCGCCACCGCTCGGTCGCAATCACTGAGCATCTCGCTGCGCGCTACCGCGACAACGACGAGCTCGACGTCGCCGTCGCGCACCGAGACATCGACAAGCGTCCGCGCGGGGCGTAGCTGCGCAGGGCGCGCTGATAGCCTGCCTCGCATACGCCGGGCGAGGGGGCGATGTCCCTGAGGCCCGGCATCGTTCATTTTCGCTCAGGAGGACTGAATGCCCGTTCGCGTTGGGATCAACGGATTCGGCCGCATCGGCCGGAACGTGTTCCGCGCCGCCAAGGCTCGCGCAGCGCAGGCTGGCCAGGAGATCGAGTGGGTCGCTGTCAACGATCTCACCGACGAGAAGACGCTGGCGCACCTGCTCAAGTACGACTCGATTCTCGGCCCGTATCCGGGCTCAGTGCAGGCGCGCGATGGCGCCCTCGAGGTCGATGGCAAGGAGATCGAGGTGCTCGCTGAGCGCGATCCGGCGGCGCTGCCGTGGGGCGATCTCGGCGTCGACGTCGTGATCGAGTCGACAGGCCTGTTCACCGACCGCGAGAGCGCCTCCAAGCATCTCGCGGGCGGCGCGAAGAAGGTCGTCATCTCTGCGCCTGCGACCGACCCCGACGCGACTGTCGTGCTCGGCGTCAACTTCGACGAGGCATACGATCCGGCCAAGCACCAGATCGTCTCGAACGCATCGTGCACGACGAACTGCCTGGCACCTGTCGTCAAGGTGGTTCACGACACAGTCGGCATCGAGCACGGCCTGATGACGACGATCCACGCTTACACGGCCGATCAGCGCCTGCAGGATCTGCCGCACAAGGATCTGCGCCGTGCGCGCGCTGCAGCGATCAACCTGATCCCCGCCTCGACCGGCGCAGCGAAGGCGATTGGGCTCGTGATCCCAGAGCTGCAGGGCAAGCTCAACGGCTTTGCCGTACGCGCCCCCGTGCCGACTGGCTCGGTCGTCGACCTGACCGTGCAGTGCGCGCGCGAGACGAGCGTCGAGGAGATCAACGCGGCGCTGAAAGCTGCCAGCGAGAGCGGGCCGCTTCAGGGGATCCTGCAGTACACCGAGGATCCGATCGTCTCGAGCGACATCGTGCAGTCGCAGTACTCGTCGATCGTCGATTCGCTGCTGACGGCTGTGATGCAGGGCACGATGCTGAAGGTCGTCGCTTGGTACGACAACGAGTGGGGCTACTCCAACCGGGTCGTCGACCTGGTGCAGAAGGTCCTTTAGGAGGTCGCCGAATGAGAACGCTCGACGATCTCGACCTCGATGGCGTGCGCGCGCTCGTGCGCGTCGACTTCAACGTCCCCTTGGGCAAGGACGCCGCTGGCAGTCCGACAGTCGCCGACGACACGCGCATCCGTGCGGCGCTCGAGACGATCGAGGAGCTGCGCCGGGCAGGGGCGAGCATCGTGCTCGTATCGCACCTTGGCCGCCCTGAGGGCAGGCGCGAGGCCGACCTCTCGCTGGCTCCCGTCGTCGAGCGTCTCGGTGAGCTGACCGATGCGCCGACGACGCTTGCCCCGGCTGTCGTCGGCGAGCAGGTCGAAGCGCTTGCTGAGGCTCTCGCCCCCGGCGAGCTGCTCGTGCTCGAGAACGTCCGCTTCGAGCCTGGCGAGACGAGCAACGATCCAGCGCTCGCACGCGCGCTGGCGGGGCTGGCCGACGTGTATGTCGACGATGCGTTCGGCGCTGCGCACCGCGCGCATGCGAGCACTGAGGGCGTCGCCCATCTACTGCCGAGCGCTGCCGGCAGGCTGCTCGAGCGCGAGGTGCGCACGCTCGGAAAGATCCTCGAGGCCCCGCCGCGGCCGCTCGTCGCCGTGATCGGCGGCGCCAAGGTGGCAGACAAGATCGGCGTGATCG